>Ga0078972_1000174_pt1 | contig 267009 bp, 275 predicted proteins | sample YelNatPaOPGAMG01_FD_67568 | JGI IMG/M metagenome (GOLD analysis project Ga0078972, IMG submission 67568) | Hot spring thermophilic microbial communities from Obsidian Pool, Yellowstone National Park, USA - OP-RAMG-01 (SPADES assembly) (version 2) | ecosystem: Environmental > Aquatic > Thermal... | reverse complement strand
CACGGGGACGACTTGGAGCCCTTGGTCCCTCGGCGCAGGCGGGCAGCTTAGGGTCGACCTGAGGTTCAGGGTCTCGAGCGACGCATCGGGAAGCGACAGCGCCTCTATACAGCTAATATACTCGCCTCAGTCAACCGAGTCGCCGCCGTAGGGCTGAGGTAATTGACGATGGTCGAAACCGAGTTAAGTTTAAGCCTTAAGCTTCGATACAATTTCGTCCATTTTTAGAAACTCAAAGTTAGGGAGCTAACAGTTTTGCTCTTTCTGCTAGCTCCCTTCTTTTCCACTCTATGTCCCTTGGAATGGTCACTGAAGCAGCACTGAGCAGCAAAGCACATGCAGACCAAGTGATTGTGATTATCACGAGTATGCCCTGCTCCAAACCAATGACATCAGCCAAGTAGCCAGTGATTAGAGGGGCGAAGCTAGAACCTATGTTTTCGAAGAAGAGTTGTATCGAGAAAGCAGTGCTCCTCACCTCCGGCAGTGAGATGTCCTGAAGCGATGCAGAAACTGCTGGGCCAGCCATGGGTATGAAGAACCCCGTGACGGCTCCTAGTATTAGGAAGAGCCACACTCCGTCTTTAGTCAGGATGGTAAGGTCAAAGAATATCAGCCCTATGGCTACCGTCACCCCAGCGAAAATCGTCCTACCTCTCAATGACCTTTTAAAAGATAAATCGCTCATTATGCCCGCCACTAGATTGCCGGCGACCATTGTTAGCAGAGCGGCCAGCATGACCATCAACATTTCGTCTTTTTCGAAGTGTCTAATGTCCTCCATATAGGTAAACAGCCAGTAGGAGAGGATCTGCCAAGGAAAGACGCCGAAGAACCCCTGTGCAAACAGGAAGGCTGTGGATTTGAGCCTGAACAATTTGATCAAGGATTCTCCCTTGAACGTGTCTTTTAGCTTGTCCTTCACGTCAAGCAGCTCCGGTTCGGTTGCGCCCCTTGGCCTGTCCTTCACGGTTAATATTACTAGGGCCGCTAGCAAAAGGCCCGGAATTGCCGTCACCATGAAGGCACCACGCCACCCCAAAAAGATACTCATCGACGTCCCGACGAGAACGCCGATGAGAGCCCCCAAGGCGTTTGACGTGTATAGCACGCCCAAGGCGGTAGACCTTCGCTCAGGAGGAAAGTAATCTCCCAAGAAAGACACCACACCGCTAGTCGCTTCGTTGTCAATGCCCGTCATGGCCCTAGTGAGTGCAAGCTCGAAATAGTTCTTCGAAAACGTCGAGAATATTGTGGTGCTACCCCAAATGGCGCTTGCCAAGGCAACCAGAGGAGGTCTCGCGTAGCGGTCGAAGAGATAGCCCCAGATTGGCATGAACACCACGGCTACCAGCGCAGCACCTGTCTGTATGGCTCCGAGTTGGGTGTAGTTGAGCTCGAACTCATCCCTTATCGACGTGAGTAGTGGGGATATGAGAAATTTGTCCGCGTTGTGAAGCAGCATGAACAAGAAGAACACGAACGCTACATACCATGCCTCACGTGGTATTTTAGAGGCCCGACTTCCGGTCATCTTCACCTTTTCGCTCTGCTCTTTACGGCATTTAAAAACACTATAAAGTTTGTTCGCTTAAGGGAAAATGTTTTTACTTAAGCAAAAGCGGATCGAGTCCATTCGACTTGCAGAGACGACGTGGACATTTTTTCCTTAAGCAGAGAAGACTGGGGTCTACTTACAAGTTTTTGCAACCGCTTTTCTTCTCATCAAGGTGCTTTTAGCAAGATGGTCTTTCATCAAGCCTTTCGAATCTCTACTCGAAGATGAGGTTCGAGCAATCTTCAAAGAGGATTGCGCTTTCGCGAGCACTCTACCACCTAAAACCTACGACGGCGCTTGAAAATCTCAGCGCGCGCTTAGGCTTAAAAAAAACAGAAGAGGTGAAGGCTTTAGGGTTTTTGAACATCATACCATGCGATTTCCTTCTCTTGGTCCGGAAAGCCCAACTCATGGGCTTTAATAAAGTCTCGGGCGATAGGTTTGAATAGGTTTTCGCCTTCTTTAGTGAAGCTTGCTATCAGGTTTTGGCCTTCCTCAGAAATTATCCATTTAGCCAGTATAAGTGCGCCCTTATGGTTTCTTTGGGGATATTTTCCCGGATTGACGAGTATCATTGCGTATGGATTCAGCAGAACCACATCCCCTTGGACATGAACCTTCAGGTTTGTTAGCTGGTTTTTGAATGATAGCCAGGTAGCCCTATCCGTGAGCGTATAGGCCTTTTTCTCGTTAGCCATGCGCAACACTGTTCCCATTCCAGCTCCAGCCTCTAAATACCATGTTCGAGTCTTGTTTGAAAGCGTCATTCCAAGCCTATTCCATATGCTTATTTCTAGCATGTTTGTACCGGACCTGTCTGCACGTGAAATGAATGTGGCATTTCCCTCAGTGCCTTTACATGCGATTCTTCGAAAGGCCTCGGTGGCGTTTGTTAACCCGCTTACTCCTGCCGGATCGTTTGCAGGACCGATTATTACAAAGTCATTGTACATCACGCCGACTCTGTGAATACCATAAGTGTTATTCACAAACTCAAGCTCAATCTGCCTTGAATGAACAAGCACGAGGTCCGCATCTCCTCTCTTGGCCATCTCTATGGCTTGGCCGGTACCGACCGAAATTATATGAACTTCAACGCCGTATTTGCTCTCGAATTTAGGCATTAGGTAGTCCAGCAATCCTGAATCATAGGTGCTTGTGGTTGTCGTAAGCACGATGATGGACTTCTGAGAGCGCAGATACTGCTCATAGGCAAGTATTCCTATAATAATAACTAACGTTATGGCGCCTGTTAGGATTTTTGGGTATCTTCTCACCGGCTGCATGCTTCACACCGCCACATTTTCTCGTATATATCGCCGCTATGCACAATTATCTTTTTTGAATGCGGGCCCGACCGGATTCGAACCGGTGACCTACAGCTTAGGAGGTTCGGCCTGTTTGAGGGACTGCCGCCATATCCTGGTTGCCATGCCTAAGCGGCATCTTTGCCGAGTAGCTCTTTGGCCACGGGCCCGATATCGCGGGCGAGGACCCGGCTTATAAAATTATTTTCGCCTTCCTTCGAAAGCCCTCTTGTAAAGCTCTCTGACATCTGCGTCTGAGATCGTGACTGGGTTGTTCTCCAAGTTTCTGGCGTAGGACATCGCGTCTGATACCATGAGATCAAGCTCGCTTATATCGATTCCAAGCTCTGACAAGCTGTTGGGGATTTCCACCCTGTCGGCAACTTTCTCTACCCTTTCGAACAGACTCTGCAAATCGCGCAAACCCAAGTCAGTCAAGACCCTCTCAAGCTTTTCCCATGCCAAATCCCCTTCGAATCTAAGCGCATGAGTTAGAAGCATCGCATTTGCTAGCCCGTGATGTATGCCGTGATAGTTGGTCAGGTAATACCCCATACCGTGCACCACCACGGTACCTGCCGAATTTATCGCCATGCCAGCGAGCATGCTTCCGTAGAGTAATTCCCTTCTGCGCTCAGCACATCCTCCGTAAGCCAGCTCCAGACTCTTGAGGATCCTGACTATGCTCTCCACCGCAAATAGGTCTGACATGTTGTTGGATGCCTTCGACAAAAGGGCCTCGAATGAGTGGGAGAGAGCGTCGAAAGCGGTATAAGCAACCAGCTGGTTAGGCAGGAGCTCAAGCAGATTTGGGTCGAGTAATGCCACCCTCGGCAGGAGTGACGTTCCGAACAATACTCTTTTCTTCTTGAGAGCTGGGTCAGATAGCACCGCGTACCTAGTGACCTCGCTGCCAGTCCCGCATGTGGTGGGTATTGCGATTAGCGGGAGAGCTGGGTCGGTGACCTCATTCGGGGCGAACCACTCCTCAAGGGACACTTCATTGAGCGCCAAGAAGGCTATAGCCTTTGCGGCGTCCATAGCACTGCCTCCGCCTAGAGCCACTACGACATCACAAGCTTCGCTCCTCGCTAAAGCAGCACCGCGGTGGGTCGTTTCAATAGAGGGGTTCGACTCCACCTGGTCGAACACCGCCACCTCCAAGCCAGATCCGGATAGCTGGTTTTTGACGAAGTCCAGGTAGCCGCTCCTCCTAGCAAAAGACCTGCCAGTCACGAAAAGGCACTTCTTGCCGAGCGCGGCGGCCTGTGCGCCAACCACGCTTAAGCTACCATCACCGAAAAATATTCTCGTAGGAAGGTGGAACGTGAACGGTTTCATAAAATCACGAGAATTTTTTGGCATAGATAACGTTTTAGTTCCCGGCTCACAAAATTATTTGGAGTATACGAGTATGCGATCTCCGTACTCGAATTCGGTTACATCGTCCGTAAACCTGGCGAGCCGCTTCCCCGCATCCTCTTCAGGGATGGGAAAGACCCTTAAAGCCACTTCGGGTTTGAGTGGTATACCGAATAGTTCCCTTTTGCCCACGTACACGATATCGCCCTCGTTGACACCCAATAACGCCATAGCGTTGCGATCCAGTGCTATCGCTTTGCTTTTTCCTGAACCCCTTATGGGAAAGCCGACTATGAACTCCAATGGCCCAGTCATGGGACTCTACCTCCTTGAACTGTAGGCGCTTACGATCAGCTCCGCGGCCTTTTCGTACCCTAGGCTTGCGGTGTTTATTGCCAAGTCGTAGAGTGAGAGGTCTTGCCAGTTTATCTTGCTGATCTTTTGGGCGAACGCCTCCCTGTCTTGGTCGCTGAGCCTCACCTCATGAAGCGCTTTATCGTAACTTATCTTCCTAACCTCTGCTATGTGTTTCGCTCTCACATAATCAGGGGCGGTCAGAAAAACCCTCAGCGTAACTGGAGCCAAGAAAACCAAGAAACTGGACTTCCCCTCGAAGATAACCTTGCCCTTGTTGACTATGTCCAAGGCATAGCTGAAGAGCAGGTCGTCCACGTCGACCTCTCCAGATATGGATTTTTCAGCCAGTTCCCTGAAGGTCACGTTTGAGTTTACTGCCAGCTTTTTGAGCAACTTATCGGTGTTGTAAACTTCGAAGCCCAGTTTAGTCCCTACGATGCCAGCTATCTCCGTGCTCCCTGAACCCAATTGGGCGCATATCAATATAGCTCCATCAGACATCTTGACGATCAGGTTTGTACCTTACAACTTATTAAGGTTACTCCCACAAAACCAATTTATTGTCCAAGTTTGGTCGGCGAGTACCAAAAAGTTTATGCTTAGGGCTAGGATTCATGAGCGCACCTGATGAACCTTATGGTTTTTATCGTAGCGGTGGCTTTGGCCATGGATTGCCTGGCAGTTTCTGTCGCTGCAGGATTGACTAGAATTAGTAAAAAGGTGAGTGAAGCCCTAAAGATAGCGACTTCCTTTGGGTCGTTTCAATCCATCATGGCATTGCTGGGATGGACTGCCGGCAGAAATTTCATCGAGTTCGTCGCAGGAATTGACCACTGGGTGGCATTTGTCCTTCTTGCCTCAGTCGGAACGAGAATGGTTTATGGGTCGACTAGTAGAGAAAAACATCCGTCGTACCTTGACCTGCGCTCGCTCTTAATATTGTCGCTGGCCACAAGCATCGATGCTCTAGCTACTGGTTTGTGCCTCACGATATTAGATGGAACTCTGACTAGCTCAGTAGCTACGATAGGCGCGGTATCTTTTCTTCTTTCGTTCATCGGGTTTTATACAGGAAAACAAGTTGAGGAGTTTATTGGAAGCAAAGCTGAAGCCATTGGCGGGTTGACCTTGATAGCTATTGGCCTGAAGACACTAATTGAGCACCTGTAGCGAATACATAGAGGAAGTTTGGATGCTTTCCGCCCGAGTTATGCCATGAGCCCTGTAGGTCAGAACGGCATGTTAAGTTGGCTTTGAAAAACGACCCAGAACCGAAAGATTTATTAAATAAAAGACCATCTGTAATAACGTAATGACATGTAGTAAACGTGCTAAGAAGCCCGCTAAGAAGGCGACAAAGAAGAAAAAGAAGTAAGGCTCAAAACGAGAAAATTTTTATTTTTATACAATAAATAGCACATTTTTTAACTTCTCCAAGATCGCTGTTTTAAGCTACCCTATAGTCCGGCACCCGGCCGAGCAACATTCCACCTATGGGAACCGGTACGAGCCTCTGGGCTAAGGCTTTTGCCCTCTCTAGCTTTACCTTGCTTTCGGCATATATCGTGTACAGCCTGTCCCCTTTCTTGACTTGACTGCCGAGCTTCTCCCACAAGACCATGCCAGCTCCCTTGTCCTTCGGAGCCCCTGCGGTGCGACAAACTTGAACTACGGCAGCGTTATTCACCATTTGCACGTATCCATCCTCCCAGGCAGTTGCATCGTAGCTGTATTGCCCAACCTTGATAGCATCAGATGAAATATCGGGATTGCCACCCTGTGCCGCTATGACCTCCTTAAGCTTGGAAAGGGCCCTTCCACTGCTTAATGTCTCTTCTGCCAACGCCTTACCTCTGCCTCTTTCGACAACGCCTGCCATTTCTAAGAGGATGCCAGCCAGAGCGCAGGACTTCTCAACAAGGCTACGAGGCGCCTCCTTACCTTCAAGCGCCATGAGAGCCTCCCTCGCCTCGAGCGCAGGACCTACGGCTCGCCCTAACGGTTGAGAACCATATGTGATCGCACACTCGACCCTTATTCCCACGCGCCTTCCGAGCTCTATGAAATCCTGAGCCAAACCTCTGGCCTCGCTTTCCGTCTCGACCTTTGCGCCGTGACCAGTCGGTATGTCTATGAGGAGAAATTCTACGCCGGCCGCCTTCTTCTTGGCGAGGACTGAGGCGAGGACTTGTGGCCGCGGATCCAAGGAGAGTGGATATTCGACCCTTATTATCTTGTCGTCGGCAGGGGCAAGGTTTATGCTGCCTCCCCAGACGAGCGTGCCCCCCACGGTCTCCGCGATGTATTTTACTTTCTGCGCCGTGTGCGACACAGGAGCCAGCACTTCCATCGTGTCGGCTATGCCGGAGGGGCTCGTTATAGCTCGTGATGAGGTTTTCGGAATGGTGACACCGTTGGCCGCGACTATCGGTACTGTTACGAGCGCGTATTTGTTGCCGGGTATTCCTCCGATACTGTGAACATCGACAATAGGGGATTTGTCAAAGGTTATCACATCTCCCGTCTCCACCATCGCATTCACCATGTCCGTTATCTCATCCATGTCCATGCCGCGAATCGTGACGGCGCTCACGTAAGCCGAAAGCTCTATGTCGGAGAGGTTGTTGTCCACTATGTCTTTTACTATCGCATGTATCTCCTGTCCTGCGAGCTTTTGGCCATCCATCTTCTTCTTTATGTATTGCAAGGAAGAGGGCCTCTCGCCCGGCACTATGTTGACTAGGTCGCCATCCTTAAGTTCTAAGGCACTAGCCGCCTCCGAGAAAACCCCGATTTCACCCTTCCCTATTAGTGTGTCCGTGATATTTGCAATTGACGTCAATGAGCCCCCCTCACACGACATCCTAACACGGTCAAGCGGATGGATCCCTAGCTCCTCGGCATCCTCAATGTTAAGGAGAACTTCATAAGTTCCCTGTTTTATGTCAATAAGCCTAACTCTGAACATATAAATGGGATGGTGATAACAGGCCTTTTAAAAACATATGTTTTTCTGATCCTAGAAGCATATTTTGGAACACCGAATTCAGAGACCCTAAGATTTAGGCAAAACTAGATATAAACACGAGCTTGTGAAGAAAAGGTTTTAATGGCAAAAGAGGATTGCGAGGGGGCTAAAGGAGAAACATGCACGTGCCCGAGGATTGCCTCTCGACATTAAAGATAACCACTAAACAGCGTGATATGTTAAATGAGAAAATGGACGAAAAAAGCCGCAGGAAGCTAACCAATATAAAAAACCACAGTCTTCACGAATTCTTGGCAACCTATGTTGAACTTTGTAATCCGGATCGGGTTATGGTTCTCTCTGATTCTCCCGAGGACATCAAATACATCAGGGAGAAGGCGATAGAGGACGGCGAGGAGGCGAGGCTTGCAACCGAAGGTCACACCGTACACTTCGATAACTACTGCGACCAGGCAAGAGATAGGGAAAACACGCTCGTGTTGGTGCCGGAGGGCATCAAGTTATCCTATGTAAGGACTGGAAGTAGAGAGGAGAAGCTGAGGGAAATCCATGAGTTGATGAAGGATGTCATGCGGGGACATACGATGTATGTGTGTTTCTATTCTCTTGGGCCTCTTGACTCCATTTTTACCATCCCCTGCGTGCAGATTACTGACTCGAGCTATGTGGTTCACAACGAAAACCTTTTCTACAGACAGGGTTATAGGGAGTTCGTAGAAAAACCTGGATTGGAGTTCTTGAAGTTTATTCATTCCTCAGGCGAACTGGACGATAGAAAGTGCTCTAAGAATTTGGACAAACGTAGAATCTACATAGATATCGAGGGCAATACCGTATACAGCGTGAATACTCAGTACGGAGGGAACTCGATAGGGCTCAAGAAGCTAGCAATGCGCCTGACCATTTACAAATCATCAAGAGAGGGTTGGCTGACAGAGCATATGCTGATAATGGGAATTCATGGTCCGAACAACAGGGTGACATACTTCGCAGGGGCATTTCCTTCGCTCTGCGGTAAGACATCGACGTCCATGCTCGAAGGCGAAACGATAATCGGAGATGACATCGCCTTTTTGCGTAAGAGACGAGGTGAGGTTAGGGGAGCTAATGTAGAGATCGGCATCTTCGGCATTTTAGAGGGGATAAACTCGCAGGACGAGCCCCTTTTGTACCAAGTGTTGACCAGCCCTGGCGAGATCATCTTTTCGAACGTGTTGGTGACCGAGGATGGCTTTGTATATTGGGTTGGTAAAGACGGGCCAGTTCCGCGAAGAGGTTATAATTACTCCGGTGAGTGGTGGCCTGGGAAAAGAGACAGAGAGGGCAGGGTAGTACCTCCGTCGCACCCTAATGCCAGATTTAGCCTAAACATGAAGCTTCTGCCCAACCTAGATCCAAGGTATGACGATCCAGAGGGCGTGAAGATAGATGCTATAGTTTACGGTGGAAGGGACTCGGACACGTGGGTACCTGTTGAGGAAGCTTTCGACTGGGAACACGGCATTATAACGAAGGGTGCATCGTTGGAATCCGAGCGCACTGCTGCGGTTTTGCGCCTGGGCGATGAGTGTATCAGGGAATTCAACCCCATGTCAAATTTAGATTTCCTTTCAATATCCATAGGCAAGTACATCAGAAACTACTTAGAGTTTGGCAAGGGTTTGAGTAGAACTCCGTTAATCTTCTCGCTAAATTACTTTCTGAGAGATAAGGACGGTAGGTTCTTGAACGAGAAAAGAGACAAGAAAGTTTGGTTTAAGTGGATGGAGTTGAGAGTTCACCACGAAGTTGAAGCTATAGAGGTACCTACAGGATGGATACCTAAGTATGAGGACCTCAAAAAGCTATTCGAAAAACATCTCAACAAGACGTACTCGGAGGGCGACTACGTTAAACAGTTTACTTTGAGGATACCCGAGCAGCTTGCCAAGATTGACAGGATAGTGAAGATCTACAGGTCTATACCAGATACACCTTCGAGGCTTTTTGAAGTGTTGGAGGACCAGAGGATGAGACTGTTGGGCGCTAAAGAAAAACTTGGAGATTACGTGTCGCCGTTCAAATTTCTCTGAACACTTCTCTTTAATCTAAAACTTAAAAATTTTCAATACCGCACGCCCTTACGAGAATCCCTTTAGAACACAGCTGAGACATGAAGGGAGGCAGACATTTCAGCCCGTGAGAGGCATCGGAAATTGCGCATTAGGATTGTTAGTACAAAGATACGGTGTTTGAGCGGTGACCACCATGCGTGATGTAAGAACTTGGCAACCACTGAAGACGCCCGAGGAGCAAGGGAGCCCTACAAAATATCATCGAGGGCTTTCAGCAAGCATGTAACTTTTTCGTTGGCTATTGAGTAAAGAGACCACTTTCCCTTTTCAACTCTTTTTAAGACGCCAGCGCTTACGAGAATTTTTAAGTGGTATGAAACTGTTGGTTGAGATAGGCCAGAGATGTACTCGATCTCACATACGCACATCTTTCTTTCAGCTAGGGCTCTCAAAATCTTCAACCTCATTGGGTCAGATAGCGCCTTCAAGGTCACGACTTCTTTGGTCAATCGTGCTACGGGATATTTGCTCGAAATGCTGTCCAACAGCCTCAGGTGCTCATCAACTGATTTAGCTTCAACAACATGAGAATCCAGTAACTTTTTGATGGCAGCCCTGTGCCGCATCTCCTCGCGACCTCGTTTGTTCAGCTGACGCTGAATTTATAGTTTTCCGAAGAAGTTTTAGAAAATGACCTTTATTAATTTTCAGATACGCCTTTGAGAAGCTCCTTGAGGTCAGGGTGAGATATAGCACCTTGAGGGCATATTTTGTCACACGCCTTACATCCGACTACGCAATTGAAGGGATTAACTACCTTCGCCTTCAGGCTGTTACCCTCGAGTTTGAATACGTGGTTCTGACAGAATTTAACACACGCGCCACAACCTTTGCATTTTTCCTCGTCCACTGTCGGATACCAAGGAATCTTCTCTCTTGGCAAATTTAACCAAGACATCTCGCAATACACCTGTGATTAAGCGCGTAGAACTACTTGGAGCCTTCCTTCGCTATTCGCTCGACCGTTCCCTTTATTACTTCGAAAGCTTCTTCCCAGCCCATGTTCCGATCACCAGTGCTTCTGAAGTCCAGTGAAATCAGTTGGCTGTTTATGTCAAGACCCTTCCTCTCGAACGCATCCCTAAACAGCTTAATCTGCATCTTGGGGTCGCATGCAGATATTATGTACTTTATGCCCTTATTGTCATCTTGAAGCAGATCGTTTAGAAAGTTCTCGCCGTCGCCGACACACAATTGCGGATGCACCACCGCATAGCTCACGTCGAGTTCATTTCGCACTTTGTTTATCAGCTTCCACAAGTTGGGCATCAACGCCTTAAAACCAGGGCACTCACCCGTACATACACATTGAATGAAACGTGGTTTTTCGGACATCGTAGTCACCGGACCTCCGCAAATTATATCGATAAATTTAAATGTTTCGATATGCTTTTTTTAAGTCTTTAGCTTTTGAAGATACGTTTGCCCCCTTAGCCCTTTGTGACGCCTATTGGTAGTAATCTTGCGACCTTTTTGGCTATACCGACGGCATCTGAAACGTCAGCAACAGCATCAGGATCTTTGTAAGCACCAGGAGCTTCCTCGGCTACCACTTTGATGTCTGCAGCTCTTACGATTATATTCCTACCAGAGAGATCCCTTACGACCTCCCTTCCATAGTACCTCCTTAACGCCTCTGCTCTGCTCATGTACCTTCCTGCTCCGTGGGCAGTAGACCCGAAGCTCAGTTCCATGGACAGCTCCGTTCCCTTTAGGACCCAGCTGGAGGTGCCCATAGATCCAGGGATGAGCACCGGTTGACCGTAATCTCTGTAATCCTTAGGTATCATTCCATGACCTGGCGGAAATGCTCTTGTCGCGCCTTTTCTATGAACAATAAGCTCTACTTTCCTCCCATCGACGCCGTGTGTCTCTTTCTTTGCTATATTATGACAGACATCGTATACGAGCTCTAGGCCTAACTTGTCGGCACCAGAGCCGAACACTTGTTGGAAGCTCTCTCTGACCCAGTGGGTTATCATCTGTCTATTCAGAAAGGCGAAGTTCACGGCAGCACTCATCGCTGAATAGTAATCTTTCCCCTCCGGGCTATCCCAAGGTACTGCTGCTAATTCCCTGTCCGGAAGGTCGATACCATAACGCTTCACGGCGTGCTCCATCACCTGAAGGTAGTCGCTGCATATCTGGTGGCCGTATCCTCTACTGCCCGTGTGCACAAAGACGACGACTTGACCAACGTGCTCAATGCCGAATGCCTTAGCTGTTCGCTCGTCAAAAATGCTGTCGACCACATCGACCTCTAAGAAATGATTACCGCTTCCAAGGCTGCCAAGCTGGGGCCTTCCTCTCTCCTTTGCCCTGTTGCTGACCTTCGAGGCATCCGCCTCAGGCATCCTACCTTCCTCCTCCATGTGGAATTTATCCTCGGACCAACCAAAGCCACGTTTGATAGCCCAGTCCACTCCTTCCTCGACAGCCCTATCGAGCTCGGCCTTAGTTAAGCTGACCTTCCCCTCGGAACCCAAGCCAGAGGGCACATTTCTGAAAAGAGCCTCGATAAGGTCTTTAAGCCTCGGGCGGACATCTTTCTCTGAAAGAGTGGTGGTCAAGAGCCTGACGCCACAGTTTATGTCATAACCAACCCCTCCTGGAGATATTACTCCATTTTGCCCTTCCTGAGTTGAAAGCAGAATGCCTGCTACACCACCGATGCAGAATCCGTAGCCCTCATGAGCATCTGGTAAAACTATTGAAAATTTTTGAATGCCGGGCAAAAAAGCTGTGTTTGCAGCTTGCTCTAGAGTCCTGTCCTGTTTCATCTTTTCGAGAAGTTTTTCAGAGGCGTAGATTCTCGCAGGAACCTTCATACCTGTTTTATAGCTCGCGGGAATCTCCCATGTGTTCTCATCTATCTTCCTAAGCGGACCACTAAACACCATTTGGATCACCCCTATCGTGGGCGTTAACCTTTCCGCGGGGGTGATCCGCGGTAAGTAAAAGCCTACTTAGCTGTCGGACCACCATTATTTAAACTATTCTCTGACCGCATGGGAGGTCGACTGCTAAAAATCCGATTGGATGAATGCGAACTAGAAAGTAAGCTATTGATGAGTTTTGCTATCTTAGATTTTCAGTGGCTATATGAGATCATAAACAGTGAAAGTAAAAGAGGATTAGCGCACGATTTTTCATGCCCTGGCTTTCACGTAGAGTGACCTTAGATGAGTTAAGGACCGTTTTTACTTTATTTGTTAGGTACATTTGAGAGCATAGCCTGCAACTGGGTGTTCCAAATCGATGGTGGTCTTAAACTCGAACACATTGCCTCTCTTGAGCTCGTTGAACTCGTTCCTTTGTTCATCCACCTCCTTGGCCAGTTTCTCAAGTCTGTGTAGCACCTCCTTTGAAAGCGCGGCAGGAGGTTCCAACGTTGAAAAGATGTTAGGGGCGACGAGCAAGCTCAATCCCAACATGACCCAACATACATCCCTTATTTCCCACTGTGCCGCAATGTCACAGCGCAGGGAGAAGATACGCCTGAGCTCCCTAGGGTTTGTAGTCATGGTTATATGGGTCAGGGTGGCATTCGGCAAGACTAATCTTGCGTCCTCTTTAGGTATTCCACGTAGTAACAGGAAGTCATAGTACTTTTTAACTTCAGCCATCAAAGCGTCGAATGTTGCGTCTTGAATTGAGGACGGCTTGAGATACCATTTCTCCCCCTTCAGCTTCACGTGCCTTTGGCTTTGCTGCGAATAGCTGGCCAACCTGTGTCTCACCAATTGATGGGTTAAAGCTCTGCTTACTCCGGAGATGCTGAAAGTAAGACTTGCGTGCTCTACGACGCTTAAGTGACCTGCTTCAGTCGCTTTTCTGAGCATCCGTTTCACTTGGCCATCATCAAAGTCAGCGCTCAGGTATATTTCGTGTGAGGGTTTGTCTGAATAACAACTCCTCATGGCCGAAGCGCACAGACGTTCCAAGTCCGGCGTGTAGGACAAGAGGAAGACTTTAGTTTTGCCGTCGTATAGAGCCATAATTTTGTTTCGTTTTTCAGGTGTTTATAATAATGGAGCCTTATAAAAGGTAGGCGATCCGTGCATTTATCCAGATTTTGACGACCGATGAACGAATGTGGCTGTCAGCTAATACCTAGAGGCCCCGATCTGCAACCAGATATTTTATTGGTTGGCTGTTATCGTGCTCTTTTGTAATAGAACTCCTTTGCGTGTACTCCGAGTCTGGTGTGGTTAATTACTTTCTTGCAGTTAATTCTTACAAATCTTGGGAGCAATCCCAGGAACCTCTTATACCGCCTATCGCCTAAGACGAAAACCGCCCTGTCTTCCGATGACCTTATGGCTCTTCCAAGGGCTTGCGAGGCTCGCTTCACCGCTGGTAGAACGTAAGAGTAGAATTCGCCTTTGTCCTCACCATACCTAGTTTTGTAATAATCTACGTATAGTTTTGTCTTAGAGGTTAGCCTGTCGAATGGTACTCCCACTAAAAATATACCTACCAACTCCTCGCCAGGGAAATCTGTACCTTCTCCAAACCTACCTCCAGCAGTGGCGAGTAGAACGCCCTTGTTACCAGACTTGGACGCTCTCTTAAAATCATCTAAGATCTTCCTACCAACTTCACCGCTCATGCCTTTCTCTTCGATAAACATAGTCCTTTTCCGGCGCTCCGCAACGTCAACAAGACCTCCTTTTATCAAGCAATCTTGGATCCTATAGCTGGCTGAGAAGACCGCAATGTTTTCATGTAACCCTTCCAAGAAAGAGTCAATGGCTTCAATATATTTATTCGTCATCTCCTTTGAGAGCTCTTCACCTTCTGAAGTTAGTCTCAGGGTAATCAGCGACAGGCAATTATCCTTGCTTAATCTGAAAGAGAAATAGCGCGAGGCAAATGAATTCAAACCCACGGTCTCACCGAATGCCTTCGGAGGCCCTAGCGTACCTGAGCAGAAGACTACTCCTCGATATTCGTTCCACAGGCCGGATAGCAGCTCCGCAGACCTCATGTCGAAGATTTCGAGCGATATGTTGTCGTTTTCTTCCACATTAGCGACTAACGCTACGCCTCTGTTGTGCAACAAGTTCAAAGCCCTAATCCAGAAATCGCCCAGGCTGTGCAGACTAGAGCGGGGAGTCTTTTGATTCCTAAGCATGATAGACCTCAATTCATTTCCTAAGCTCATGATTTCGTACGCCATGTTCTCGAATTGGTCCTCGTCGGTGCCGCAACACTTGAGTAAGTCTACGAACTCCGCAACTTGGTCCTCGAGCTTTTCATCGCTGATAAACTTCTGGAGGTTTTCGAGATATGATTTCATGCGCTCCAGAAAATATCTGGCCTCTCCGTAGTCACTGAAATTTCTATCCAGCTCTCTTATCGCATTGCGGATTGTGTTAAGCGTGATCCTTCTGGAGTTGATGTTTGAGTATGCCTGTTGGAGATTGTGCGCTTCATCCACTACAAGAAAAGCTTTGTCTTGTCTTATTCTGTTTTTTAACACCCACATCATCTGCTCATTCAAAATGTAGTTGTAGTTGACAGCCACCACCTCCGCCTTTTCCAAAAGGTTGAGCTGGAAGTAATAAGGACATATTTCGTTTTCCTCACAAAATCTCAGCACTTCGGAGTAGGTTAGAGGCTCGGTCTGGTGTGACAATGAAAAATTAAGCAATCTTTCGTAATAGGGGCAATCACGTCTTCTTTGTCTGCAGAAGTAGGCCACCTCTTCATGATCCATTTCGCCTTCGATCTCCTTTTGTAGAAGACACATGTCCTTCTTGCCACGGAGAGAAAGCCCTGCTACCGGACATACCCTGTTGATAACCTTGAGTTCCTCTATAGGCCTGTCCGTCTCGTTTCCGGTTCTCACTGCCCAGATTATCTTCGCTCCGGCGTCACGCTTGACTATCGGGAGAAGCCCTGCGAGTATAAGTGGGGTCTTGCCATAGCCCGTAGGCGCGCTTATGACCACATGCCTCTTGTTTATTTCATTTTGAATAAAACGTAGAAAGTCTTCTTGGTCGTATTTGAAGTTGTAGGGAAAGTATCTTGTATCCAAGGTACTGTGGTTCATTCTGCTCTACTTCCTAAACAAGTTGCTGGAGAAGTTATGTTGTTCAAGCTAAAAAGCGTTGCGGTGTGAGATGTGATGCCAGCCGCTTTTCTCGTGAGATAGGTAGTGCGCGTTAGCCATCCTACTATATTAAAGGCTTTAAATTCGACCTCATCGGTATAAACGTTCAAGTCATGGGGGGCGATTTGATCCTAGGTTTAGATGTGGGTACTACGGAAACAAAGGCGATCTTAGTAGACGAGCGCGGAAATTTGGTCTCGGAAAAATCAGGAGAGTTATCACTGATTTACTTTGGAGAGGGGTGTATCGAGCAGGACATAGAGGAGATATGGGCCGAGACTGCAGCGGTGATTAAAAGATGTCTCAGAGAAGTGCATAAAAGCAGGTTAGTGTGTATAGCAGTAACTGGCCAACGAGAGACTCTATGCCCATTAGATAAAGAGCTTACACCGCTCAGAAACGCGATCTCTTGGCAGGATACGCGCGGATGGAAGGTTTGTAAGAAAATGTCGCAAGAACTTGGTATTGAGGAAGTGTACAGGATAACTGGTCTTCCGATAAACACCATGCCTTGGGCCTCCAAGTTAGTTTGGATCAAGGAAAACGAACAGTCCACATATGAAAAAGCTTGGAAATTCGCGGGTGTCGTGGACTACACCGTCTGGAAACTTTGTGGGGAGTTGAAAATGGACTACTCCAACGCCTGCAGAACTATGCTATTCGACCTATCTAAGCTCAAATGGTCGGAAAGAATATTTGAGTACCTTGGGCTGGACTTGGACAAGATGCCTGAGCTAGTGCCCTCAGGTCAGATCCTTGGGACGGTAACTAAAGAGGCTTCTGAGGAGACGAATTTGCCCACGGGAGTTACCGTTGTATATGGGGGTGGAGATCAACAGTGTAACGCTCTGGGGGTTGGCGTAACAGACTCTAAGAAAATATCATGCGTGCTCGGAACGTGTACGAACATAGAGGGTTATTCAGAAAGACCGCCTTTAGATCCCGAGATGCGCCTTCAGGCACAACTTCACGTTGTGTCTAACAGCTACCTATCTGAGGGTGGCATAGCGTCCTCGGGCAGCATATACAAGTGGTTTAGGGATAATTTTGGAGAGGTGGAGTCACTAATCGCGAAGAGGTGCTCTAAAAATCCGTATGAGGTGTTAGATACCGAGGCCGAAAGTGTACCACCGGGTTCTATGGGTCTGATTATGATACCGTATTTTGTTGGTAGTCTTTACCCTCACTGGAATCCGGAAGATAGAGGACTCTTTGTAGGTCTTAGGCTTAACCACAGGAGAGAGCACTTTGCCAGAGCCATTTTGGAGGGTATAGCTTACGAGTACGCTAGAATGGCAAAAGATGTCCGTAGAGTTTTGGGGACTGAACTAGAGCAGATAAGGTTTATGGGAGGAGGTGCTAGAAGTGATATTTGGCCGCAGATAATCACGGATGTGCTAGGCGTAAAGGGCACGACAACAAAATGCGTACAAGCTGGTGCTATGGGCGCGACCATATTGGGCTCCGTTGCTTGCGGTTGGTTTGCGGATGTGAGGCGAGCCGTTGAAACCTTTGTCAGGACAGACAGGACATTCGATGTTAACGAGAAAAATCACGAAGTGTATTTAAAGTATTACGACATAAAGGATCTTGTAAATGACTTATCGCGGACAGCAGACCTTGTATAATTGTTAGCACATTTATCCAGATATAAGTACTTGATTTGGACCTTCACTCGGTTCCGCATCATGCGATGAAATTGGGATTGTCCACGACTTCGGGTTTGCCGCCTTTCTCGACCACCAGTTTCGCGAAGCCGCTCTTCCTTATAGATTCGTAGTCGTGACCGGCGTCTGCGGAATACACGTAGAAAAAGGAGAATTTGCCATCGCCTGTATTGATTGTGCGATGCGCCCAAGAGGGGGGCACGTATATAACCCTGCCCTTCATTATGGGCAAGCAGGCGACCTTTCCGCTCCTGCGCTGTAATAAGATCACGCCTTCACCCTCGATCCCAAGGTACACCTCTGAGGTATGTTCCTTTGTATGGTAGTGTCCCCTTGTCATGAAGTACTCACTGCCGACCTTGCCAGGGCTTATCACCGTCACGCCGAAGTTGAGATGTCCTTCGGACTGCGGTTGAGAATTGTCGTAAACCTCGTACACTATTGGATTTTGCCCTCCTAGAAGAGTACGGTCAACCGCTGCCTTATCGAAAAAGAAGTCCCTCAGATCGCTAAGCCTTACGATGGATTTTTTGTTGAAATATGAAAGTGACGCGGTGACGAGGTCCAAAAGCACCGCATAGGGCATTACTTCCTCGGGCAACTTCATCACCAATTCTGTACCTTAGCGCCAGATGGATTTCGCCCCTTATATAAAACATACCGTTTCCGGAAGCATTTTCCTCAGTGTTTGCCCTGGACGCCAATTACTTTTAGGGTGAAAGAAGATCTAACTCACGTAACTTCTCTTCTTTTGGCACACCTGCTTGACTCCATCCTCTGACTTCATAGTATTCTTCTAACATCTCGTCTAGCATTTCCTGAGATACCCTCCGTCCCTTTGCGAGGCCATCAGGAAGGGGTTCAGATTTCATCCTCGGCGGTAGGTCGTCGTCTTTCCTAGAGATCCCCTCTCTTGTCAGTATCAGTCTTTCTAGGTTGTAGACCCTTTCTCCTACAGTAGTCAGTTGTTCGGTGAACTCAGTACCTGTAATACACCGTAAGAGACCGCTTTTTGGCTCGTCGGTTAGCTCAAGAGCCCGCCTCGGTATGGTGCACACGCCTAATGAATCTATGTAGCCACGCACGTCTTGGAGAGATTTGACTAATCTGCCTTTGCCTTTAATCGCAAAGCGGTCAATTGTCTTCTTTATAAGCTCATCTCTTATGGTCCACCCTCCAACGTTATGACAAGCACCTCTTGAAGAGGTGGCGTATGCTAATGCCATACCATGAAAAGCTCTAGGCTCATAACCCGTGAGCTCCATCCCTTTCACGTGATGCGCATAGTAGGTAGCTTTGCCGCCTAACGCTAGACTCACCTTCTTGGATCCCTCGGCCAATAAGTCTCCGAAGCCTTCACGGAGACAAATTTTGCGAAGAAGCTCGAGCTCCGCGGCCTCGCTTCCAAATTCGGCTTTAATATGATCAATTTTCTCTGCGGATATAATCTTGTGGGCATATAGATCCATAACAAAGCCTACAAGATATCCTGCGGTTATAGCGTCAACACCACAGGTGTTGCAAATCTCATTGGCTTTAAGTATCACATTATAATCGAAAACGCCACAGTTCGGTCCTAATGCCCAGACCGTTTCATACTCAGGTTTGCTTTTGGCTCCCTTAAACGTCCCCTCCTTAACTTCGCATATTTTTCCACATGCAACTGGACATGCAAAGCACCTTATGTCCTTCACCCAAAACTCATCCCTCATTTTGCGGGCAAAGATATTCTCCACGGCCTCATGAGTGGTTTTTTGATAGTGCATGATAGGTAACGCACCGAGCGCATAGAGCACATCTATATATTGGATGGTTCCGTAGAGACTATGATTCTGAGTAGTTTCTTTGAGTTTGTCTACAGAGGCGCGCAGCAGTTCTCTGAGCTCGTCAGGCTCGGCTACCTCTACCTTGCTAGAACCGCTAATTGCTATGGCTTTGAGTCTTTTTGAACCCATGACAGCTCCAGCGCCACCGCGACCGAAACTTCTGTTATTGCTCATGATACACGCGAAGCGCACCAATCTTTCTCCTGATGGACCAATGCATGCTACCTCGACGTCCTTTCCCTCCTCGTCTTTAACGACCTCTTGTGTTTTAAAAACGTCTGCTCCCCAAAGGCGATTGGCATCTACAAACTTGACACTGCCGTCTTTTATGGACAAGTAGACAGGATGATCCGCTTTCCCTTCGATGATTAGCGCATCGTAACCTGCGAATTTTAACTCGGCCCCGAAGTAGCCTCCGGCATTAGAACATAGGTAAATACCCGTTAGAGGCGACTTTGTCGTTAGAGAGCATTTGCAGCCGCCAAATACCTGCGCACCCGTGAGAGGCCCTGTTGTGAAAACTAGTTTATTGTCCGGGCTTAAGGGGTCGACACTCGCTCCAACTTCGTCGTAATAGATCTTTGCCCCGAGGCCTCTACCACCGAGGTACTTTTTAATGAGCCCCTCATGAAGCCGTTCAGTTTTTGCAACTCTTTTAGACAAATTAACGCGAAGGATTGTCTTTCTGTACGAGCGCATGACCGATTAGTGTGAGGGTTTCGAAGCAAAATAAAAAGGTTTTACATTCCACTGTGCACCAGCAGCCTCCAAGGTAGTCAGCACGTTTACCATTTCGGAAACCTTCCAATCTTATAATACATAGATCATCGGTTATTTTCTTCAAAAAGTACTTTGAGATTTGAGAAAAGTGTCTTGAAGGCATGGTACTTCTGATCGTAAATACAGGAACGTTCAAAGTTTGGACAGAATATTTTTTCAATAGGATTTTCATATTTTATTTTTTCTAAGGGCTCGGAGAAAAGCGAGGAATAGGCTAAAACGGCATTTCCTAGACAAGAGAGGTTGTCGGCGTAGGACGGTTTCAAAATCTTAGTTCCTAAGATGTCTGCGATTACTTGGACCCAAAAGTCGGATTTAGAGGCCCCGCCAGCGATCGACATCTCCTTCAGTGACAAATTGTTTTCGGACAATGCTTCACATATTGATTTCAACGTGAAAGCCACACCCTCCATAGCTGCGCGAATTATGTGCGACCTCTTGTGATGTGATTTAAGTCCGAAGACAACGCCTGCTAAATTAGAAGACCTGAAAGGAAATCTTTCTCCGTGTATGAACGGCAAAAATATAAGGCTCCCTGGGGCCGGTGCTCTTGAAGCTTGGATGTCCATTAACTCATATGCACTTAGGCCGGTTTGTGCTGCGACTGTCTCCTCCGACTCGAAAAAGGTTCCTTTTAACCATTTCAAAAGGCTGCCGCAGTTGTTTGATGACCCTCCTAAAGCAAATCTTCCTCCAGCGGCATAATAACAGAAGAACCTCATCAGTTCGTTGTAATCTACCTTGGCTTCTTCAGAGAGCGTTCTGACAACAGCTGTCGTGCCTAAGTTTATGGTCCCCTTTGGAAATAAGGACTTGAGGCCGAAGCTCTGGGCCGCTCCGTCAAAGGTTGAAGGTACCAGTGCCACATCACCACGTGAGATGTTCACTTCTCTAAGGAATCCCTTCGGTAGTCTCTCGAGCACCTTTTGACCTTCCACCAGAATGCCGAGTTCGCTCTCCGACATCCCTAGATCTGAGAGCACCCTATCGCTGTATTTGAGCTTCTTTATGTTCAATATGCCATTGCCTGATGCCGTACCGTAGTCCAAGTAGGGCACTCCAAAAATTTGCATCATGAGGTAATCCTTAATCGACAAAATCTTCCTTGTCTTTGTCAAGATCTCTGGTCGTTCTTTACGTAACCAGAGGATACGAGTTGGCAGGTATATGAAAAGAGGAGGACAGCCGGTTTCACGATATATTTCGATGGGGTCGTCCCGACTTTGCCACTCGTGGACATACTTGCCCGCTCTTAGGTCCATGCCGGTAATCAAGTTTGTCAGGGGCTTGTCTTCATTGTCCAGGAGAATCATGCTGTGGTTATATGTGTCGAAAGAGAATGCTGTGATTTTGTTGTCGTAATCTTTTACCAAGTATTTGATGACGTCTGTGAAAGACCTGTACACGAGTCGGGGGTCGTGTTCATAACCTTGGTCGTTTACAATCGGTGGTATCTCTACGCTGTAAGAGCGAAGAGGTGATAGATTTTCGTCGTAAATGCAGCCTTTAATCGATGAGGTTCCTACGTCGACGCTAACGAAAAACTGCATCGTGTCTCGCTTAGGATAATCTGATTCTTAACTTTTCGCTTAGGATAACTTCCTTGTTTACCAAGCCTTTAGGAACAGACCCATTTATGGCTGAAATTATGTCATCGGCAACCGACACGTCCATCACCCTAAGACCCTCTAGAGTGTATGCGCCTATATGAGGAGTCAATATCACGTTTTCAAATTTTGTTAGAGGGTGTTCAGCTTTTAACGGCTCATCTTCAAAAACATCTAAACCTGCCGCTCCCACAGTGCCTTGTTCCAGTGCTCTTATAAGAGCTTGTGTATCTATGACCTCTCCTCGGGATGTGTTAACAATTACGATTCCCCTCTTGGCCTTTTTGAAAGCATCTTCGTTCATGAGGTGTCTGGTTTCTTTGGTCAGCGGCACGTGGAACGTTACTACGTCAGCCTTTTTCAATCCTTCATACAAGGAAGAAATATAGATGAAACCTCTAGCCTCAACTACAGACTTGTCGATGTAAGGGTCGAAAATTAGAACGTCTACACCGAAACCGTCTCTAAGGATTTCGGATACTCTCGATCCAATATTTCCGAAACCAACGACTAGAGCTCGCTTTCCCATTAGCTCGAAACCTACGAAACGCCCCCTTTCTTTCCATTTGCCAAGGATAGTTGATGTGTGCGCGCTTACTATGCGTCTGACTGTAGTTAACAGCAGTGCAACCGTGTGTTCGGCTACGGCTTCCCGCTCGAGCTCCCTGGGCACTGCCGTTACCATTATTCCATTTTTTGTTGCAGCGTCTATGTCTATATTGTCTATACCAATGCCGTGCCTTGAAATTATCTTTAGGTTTGTAGCTTTCTCCATGAAATTCTCAGAATACCTTGGAGTTGTAGAGGCCACTATAGCATCAAAATCATGAAGTTGCCCTATCAGCGTTTCTTCATCAGAGTCCGTTGGAACTGTCAAAGTATGTACTTCACCATAGCTTGAGAGCCTGGACAAAACTTCAGGTACGTACTTGCCAAATGTGCTTGAATTAACCACACCGATCCTAAAAGTCATATCGCGAGAAAGCTTGCCTAGAAATAAATATTTAAGCCTAGCAACTATGTCCTACTTCACTTGATATGTACTTATTGAGCAGAGGTTCAAGACGTTCGAAGAGACTTTTGCACTCGGCCTCGGAAAGCGGGCGAAGAGGTTTTGCAGGGACTCCGACATCTATGCCCCTGAGCTTCATTGCCGCCTTATAAGGAGCGATATCCAAGTTCGACTCTCGTATAATGTTTCTTAAAGTGTTAAGCTCGTGCTGAAGCTTCAGTGCATTGTTATACATGCCTTCAGATATGCGATTTTTTATTTCCACTACAAGCTCAGGTAAAACATTAGATATGCCGCATATGTGCCCTCTTACGCCGAGCACTAGTTGAACGAATATCAGAGAATCCCCAGCGCCATAGATTACGTGCGATCTGCTGAACTCGTGCACTAAAGCCTGAACCTGTTCCACGTTGTAACTGGTATCCTTTATTCCAACAACGCGCTCTACCGCTTGTGATATCTTGCTGAAAGTTTGCGGGGTTATGTTGTAGCCCTGTCTTCCAGGGTTGTTGTAGATGTAAACTGGTTTTTCTGAAGCATTCGAAATCGTTTCGTAGAAATTTATGAGCGCGCGTTCGTCCGGTCTATAAAAGAAGGGTGCGACTGAGGATATGCCGCATATGTTGTCATACTCATTGCATATTTTAACGAGGTCCAAGACATCCTCGATCAGCGAGGCCCCCACATGGACTATTAGTGGCAATTTCGAATGCTCAACAAGTGCTTTCACTAACTCTTTCTTTAACTGAAAATTTAGGTAGGGGCCTTCTCCGAAAGTCCCCAAGGCGAATATACCATCTACGCCCGCACGCGTTTGCAGCTCGAGCTGTTGTAGAATCGAGTCTCTCATGAGATTGCCTTCGTAGTCGATAGGGCTCAAGAGGGCCGTTATGATTCCGGAGGGTGCTTTTATGGTGCTTTTCAACTTGACTTGTGTGAGCACGGTTGCTGTTCCGTAATAAAACCTTTTTGGCGCTTAGCAAGTTAGAGGGCTATGGCTTATCGGGTCGTTGTGTTAGAGCATTGGTTTTTAATTTTCAATACGCTTTAAGATAGGGCTTTAACGAAATCCGAATTTATTTTTGTAATTTTGGAGAGGCCATTCGGTGTTAGTAGATGGTGACTTTTGCTACACCTTTGATCTTTAGAAATTCTTGTAAGAGGTCCCCGGGTATCTGTTTTTCAGTTAAAAGAGTGAGTTTTGGTTCTGGCGAGAGTTCAGGATCATCCACTATTGCTTGCCTGATGCTTATGTTCCTAGCAGCAAGTAAAACTGCTGAGTTAGCTAAAATTCCAGGGGTTCTTGCGTCTACTGGCGTGATCTCCACTACACTCATGCCAAGATGTTTAGCAACTTCCTTAAGTGAATGCCCAGCGTTCCTAATGCCTTCGAAAATCGTCCTTAGCTCATCATCTCGCTGGATCGTCTTTATGGTGTTACTCACTGTTCTACGGTCAACTCCAGCAGCTCTGGCCACACTTGTAGGTGAGATTTCAAGGTTGTTACAAAATATCTTGTTATTTTTTATACACAAACCATTTTCAACTAACACCCTTGCCACCTTTAAGCCTTGAGGGTACTTCTCCAGCCTTTTGATTATCAAATCCCACATTGGTGTATGTACCAGCGTTGTAAGGTATAAAGTTTCTCCTTGGACAACCTTTTCGTAAGAGAATGATACGTTATAACGAACTCTAACCTGCGGGATTGGCAAAAAGATGAAATCCGGACGTCCTGAGGCAAAGGATACATTGTACTTCTTTAATCAGAAAGCTAACGAGAAGGATTTATATATCCAAACCTCGCAAAAAAAGTTTCACGCCAGCGTGGCTCAGAAGGTAGTCATTAGGCCCAAAAGGAATGGGATGCGGCGGGCTGTTATCTGTGAACGAGAGGACGGATACCCGTCGGTCGGAGGTTCGAATTTGTTGAGAAAGTCCTCCCGCTGGCGTTAAATTCACAATTCTCCCAAGCAATATGAATTAAGGAACCTTGTTCGTGGAAATATATATCTCGGAGTTATTCATCTTCGCACCATGGCACTTATAAGGGCGCTTGGATATCACGTGACATCGATCAATTTCGAGACTGGCCCTGATGAATTCTACGAGCAGCTTTACGGACTCTCCTCCAAAATCGATAACCTGCGTAAAGGTTTTGATTGCGAAGTTTGGACAAGAAGGGTAGTTTTACCTCAGCTCCCTGGCGTAGATCCTAGACTGTTATCGAGATATGTGGAACTGGCAGAACTAGCCGCGCGTGACATCGGAGTTGATTTTATAGCTTTTCCTTTTTCAGATATAAAACTTAACAAATATCGATCTGCATTTGCCGAAATTTTGAAGGATAACAAAAACATAGTATCTTCTGTTAAGATTGCCGGTTTGGGAGAGGTCCCCACATATACTGAAGTTGCGAGTGCTGTCAACGCGCTATTCGAGTTAGCAGAGACCGCGGGACCGGAGGCATGCACCAGATTTGCCCTTGCCTGTGGAGACCAGCCAGAGACCGCATATTTTCCAGACGCAGCTTCGAGAAGAGAGGGTTTTTCGATAACGCTCAGGTACGTTCCTGATTTGATGGAAAGCATTGCAAACGGCAGCATAGAGAATTTGACCACTTCGTTGTTAAAGATCTTCAAGCACTTTGAGATATCGGCCAAAAGAGCGTCGAAGAGCGCAGAGGTACCATATCTAGGCACAGATACTTCACTTTCGCCATGGATGGAAGAGAGCGTGGCGAGACTTGTTTCAAAGATGTTGGGTGATGAATTTGGTAGCCCAGGAACATACGATGCGGTAAATAGACTTAACGTAGCACTTGAGAGAGCTAACTCTGAAATAAACGCTTTAGGATTTGGCGAGGTAATGTTGTCCGTTGCTGAGGACAATATGCTTAAAGAGCTTTGTGGAGCTGGAAAGATAGGGCTTCAACACCTAGTGTCGATGATACAGATGTGCGTAGCGGGTCTTGACATGGTTGCCATACCCCTTTCTACCTCAAGGGAGCGCCTAGCAAGACTTTTGATGGATGTACTAGCCATAGCTCATAGAAAGAGGAGACCAGTGGGGGTTAGACTGTTGTTGGTTCCATCAAATCCAAACAGCTACGTAGAGATCGGAAGATTCGGCAGGGTGCCCGTACTTCAAGTTTAGGGTTTAAATCTAAAGCCAAGTAAAGAACCATACGACCCTGTTAGAGTTAGAGGAGGGCCTTACGTCCATAAACATGAACTTATAATGTAAAAGTTATCAACATCAAGATAAGATAGCAGTCAGTAAATAATTTTATCACTCAAAGTTATGCCACTGAATTTTTGTATTAGACTCCTTACCTTTCACGTTTACAGCGACCCTGTTATAGAGCCATATAAAATTCCGAAGGCTACGCTTCCCATCCAAGCTACTATCATATATGTTAAGACTACCTTCCACTTTGCTATCCTTGAAACTGCGAGTGCATTTGCAATGTCGTATGGTTGTCCCATAAGCCAAGAGAGAAGTGCGCCTTGTGACATGCCTAATTTCAGCAATCCTCTACCGAGAACAATTTCGACGAGTGTAGGTGTGTACAACGGGCCACCAATAACTGAAGCGATCAGCACTCCCGTTATCCCAGTGAGATATTTGCTGACTATGTCTTCTGGTAAGTACGCTTCAACATAGCTTACAGCAACAAGACCCAAAACAAAGAAAGGCAGTATTTGTTTTGCCAAATACCCTGCAAATTTCAACGATGCCGAAAGTCTCTCGTCGAGAGGCGGCATGACCATTTGCACTGTTTTTTGAGGTCTTGAAATAGGCCTTTGGTGTTCCCTTTCGACAGCTTTACCCCATGAAGTTTTCGAGATCACCACACCTGCTATCAAGGCGACGCAAATAGATGCTATTACTCTAAATCCGGCAATTTCCCAAGATATAATTTCCCCAGTTAGTAAAATTGTCAATATATTGGACGCTGGGGCCATTAAGAGAAAGGTTATAGCTGGACCAATACCAGCACCAGTGTACAATATACCTGCAAATAGCGGAACCATGGTACACGAGCAAACGGTCAGAAAAGGCGCGATTCCAAGCGCTAAGCCATACCCAGTAATTTTGCTTCCTCCCATATACCTTGTGATGGCTTCTTTAGGAACAAACTCATAGACAAGCCCCGCCGTCATGAATGCAAAGAGCAGACATATCCATCCGTGGCTGGCATAGTCCCACAAGTAGTAAAGTGGAATTTCGTACCAACTATATTTCGAGAAGTCTGCGGGCTTCATTGTTGGGGCCAGAGAATACGATTGTATCCTGCTGTAAATCAACAAACCTATCACAATCGTAATGAACGTTAGCATAACAGCGGACCTTAGATGTCTGATGCCACTTTCCTTCAAAATTTAAGACCTCCCAGAATGACAGGCTTCTATAATTACTCGTTCTATTTCTTCTTCACTAGCGCGCGCTAATATTCGAATATCAACCCACTGAGAGGGGGTTTAGCATGACACAGAATACGAACAGTCTAAAATGTGAGATTTGTGGTAAAGAAAACGTCAGTTTGCTATATGGCGTACATAAAGATTTTGACAGGATGATCAAAATGTGTCAAGAATGCTGGCGAGATGCGTACTCCAAGAACCGTTTGGTGTCAGGTTCTGGTAGTTCTTCAGGCGGTTGCTGCGGGTAACTTTGCTACGAGGGTTAGCTTCCAATACAAGCTCTGTAAGAAATTAAACAAGAGAGTTGTGCGTTGTGGTAGATAAGAGTAGGTCTCTTAATTCGTAACTAATATTCTGGGTCGATTTCACACCATTTCTATTATCTAACATTGTTATATTGCCAGAGAAATGTGAGTTATTAGCAACAGTAACAGCAACTACTTCTAACGCTTTAAATCGATCAAATTTCAAAAAAGAACAAAATCTTTAGAAGATGTCTTAACTTTGTTGTTACAATTTGGACAAAATTTGACTTCCTTTGCGTCAACTTCGCCTATCCAATTGCTAAATCGCATCACGCATGACGGACCTTTGCAATGCGGCAAACCTAAGAGGTGGCCGACTTCGTGCACTGCCTCTTTCAAAAGGCGTTCGTTCAGAAGGCGTTCGTCTTCAGGACCGCCGTAAAAACTGGCCTTAAGCCTATGAGAAGATACGATGGCAACACCTTCGATGCGATCTGCCTCGCCGAAAATGAAATTTAGACCTGGGGCATAAAGGTCCAGCGTAGTTACCCCCAGGCATAAGTGCTTGAAGGGATCTCCGTAAGCTTTAGCGATCCTCCTTAGGATCTCGCTTGCAAGATATTGCCCTCTGGCCAAGTCGAGGGCGTTCTCCGGTGGTTTTAGAGGTTCCTTGGACACGACCACCTTTGAGTTATAAATCACCTGTTCTAAGCCCTTCGCGAGATCAGAGAGTTGTTTGTTGGGAACATCGCCTATCGGAACTAGCACAACGCGCACCATGTACTACAGAAAACACTCCCAGAGGATAAAATTGTTACGTCATAAAACGTAAACTCTTATTGTTTAAACTTCGCAACCAGCCCAAAAACACCAATGCAGGCGAGTATTACCCCTGATACGACAAAAAACGTTGTGAAATCGCCGAGTGCCTCAGATGATTCATGTGCGATGAATGCCAAGTACGAACCACATAGGAGTAGGACTATGGCTAAAGCCCGACCTATCACCCAACCCGGCTTTACAACCATGCGCCCATGAAGTGCTGTACATCCAGTAGATAAGTTTAGGCTCCCAGTTCCTTCAGGCGCTTTTTGAGGTACTCGTCGACTATGAATGACAGGCCATAACGGGAGAACGCTTCCTGTTCGGCCTTTCTTTTGATCTTGAAGAAGACGTCAATCTCTGAGGCCCACGGTTCGTTTTTGTACCTTATGTCCTTCTTTAACTCGTTAAGCCTTTTAATGTCCAAGTCGGTCAATTTTGAGCTGGGTAACTTGTACTTTTCTATGTCGCTTGCGTACACACCTGCCCATACGGCACTGGGCGTCGCAAGCTCCGGAACATGCGCGGCGTTTGCCGATCCTGAAATGATGACCTGGCATATGTGCATTCCCCAAGGATCGGCATCCGCAAAGAGATAGACGGGCATATCGAAGGCTTCATTAAGACGCCTTATGAGTTTCCTGGTGGCTCGTGGAGCTTGCCCAGCAGTATGTATTAAAATGGCGTTGAACTTTTTCCAAGCCTTCTCCTCTACAAACCTGGCAAACATCGCACCCTTCTCTATCGCTAGAATCTTATCTGCACTCGTCTTCATGAACTTCGCTGTTGCCAAGGCCGGACCTATCATGATTCCGTCCGGATGCATTGTGAGGTTCACTTTTTTACCCTCGTAGCCTTTCACCGTGTACTCTATCTCCAAGTCGCCAAAAATTGCAGAGCGCTCTTCCGGGTACACGTGAAAATCTTCGCGAGGGTGATTTATTATTGATTCGAGTTCAGTTACAATTCTGTCCGAGTCGCTCTGGTCTTCAAATTCAAGGCCCTCACCCTCAGCCATATAGAAGATATCTCTCAGCGTTGAGGTCTTGTCGCTCTTTATCAAACCGGCGACGGTCTGCATCAGCCAGGTTAGTTGCGCCGCGGGCTTCAGGTGCCTTATGTTCCTCAGCGACCTGCGAACCATTTTGCTTCCCAATCTATAGTGTCCCAGTTTTTTATCAAAAACTATGTTGTCGGTAGTTCTGGACGGCATCTCTATAGTTGGGAATCTCCCAAGCTCGAGTAGTTCGAGATAACCCTTAGCCAAGGCAATTATTCTCTGCAATGCATCCTCTCGCTCAGAAGATATTTTCTTTCTGCTCACGCCCTTATTGGTTGTGGGATTTTCCGACAACGACATCAAGCCTCTTTTGGCGTATTAACGCCATCTGAATACGATATGTATTTTAGCCCTTCCCGAACCAAATGCGTCACATCCGGTATCTTCTTATAACCACAGGTACTCGCTAAGAATTTTGCTATCATCGGCAGGTATTTCTCGAATACGTTTACGCGCCTGCGTTCTTCACCAATAGCTCTCTGTCTGGAAAGATATTTGCTGAGGTCCCTAGCGACGGTCCTAAGGCCGTTGATGATCTCTCGCTCTATTTCCGGCCTATCGGCAATGTATTCCTTCCCCACGTTCTTATACGGTATCTTTGTAGAGCATATGTGAACTATGACCGCGATACACCCTCCTTCGACAGGTATCTTGTAATGACGCCAGTTCATTTTTTCATTCACAACCTTCCAAGAGACATCGCTTGATTCATCGTATAAGAGAGGAATCCGGTTAGCAAACCTGAAGAGTAAAATTCTACCGCTCGGAGGTATCTCGCCACCATATGCTATACCGATCTCAACTATGAAGGGATGCCCTGAATAAGCTGATGCCCTTCTAGATTCGACAGCGACAAAATCCGGAGAAAGCTCCTTCTTTATACCTTCTTTTAGTAGTTCTTCACCCAATGGAGACAAGGAACTTGGATCCGGTGGAAGAAACCCATCAAATGAAAGGAGCTTTCTTGTGAACTCTACTACTTCTTTGTCTTGTAGATTCTTTGGATTTCTGGACGGAGAGATCCCAACGTATTTCAGGAACTTCCTAGCGGTGTTCTCACCTACTCTGTGGAAGTTTTTGACCATGAAGCTCACCATATCGTTACACCTAGTTTCCGATATCATCTTACGTACCATTTCGACATCTACACCGTAAGGATGGGGCAGGGTTTCACTCGGAGGTTTGGGCATAAGGTCGGTCGATCGAGAAAATCTCGCCATGCGGTACTGCGGATCGATCAGGGTAAGATTTGCATATGGAGCAACCATTGCTGTCTGTTTTATATATTCAAGTATTTTTTGTGCAGCCCGTGTATAATTTCCCTCCAGACAGAAGCTAACTACCGTGCCTTTCCACCGAGTGCTGTTCTTTCTCGCCTTGTGCTCCAGAACGATGGGTTTATTGTTTGTTATATCTATCATGAGTTTAAAAGCATGAAGGTCCTTACCCGTGCTTGTAATTACCTCGAGAGGTTCGTGTGTCGTTATCTGACCATAGAGGTAGGCCATCTTGCCTCCCAGACCAAAAGTTCCTCTGTTTTGTTTCATGGTGTACTTGGAACCATATAGGACACGGGCGAATGCCATAGGCACTACTTCAGGAGGAACCCCGCTCCCGTTGTCTTGCACTGATATCCTCAGCACTTCTTTTTCTTCATCGCTTTGTAGAATTACTATCTTTATTATAACATCGGGCCTTATCCTTTCGTTCTCACACGCATCGAGTGAGTTCTCAACGAGCTCTCTAACGGCCATATAGGTTGACCTAGTTAGATTAGTAAACCCAGCTATGTCTCTGTTCCTGTAGAAAAAGTCGGCGGGACTTATCTCCTTGAATGTTGTCGAGGCCATCTTGCTAGTCAGCCCACAGAGAGAAATCTTCTTTAGTTCTTCTTCTTTGAGCTTCCAAAAAGCGGTAAACTCCGACGTGAGATGTGCCGTTGATCAGCATCTCAACAGCCTTCCTCACTACTTCAAGGTTTTCGAGATCGCATATAATGCCAACGTACGTCTGGTAAACTGAAATCCTCGAATTGGTGTACTCCTCCAAGTTACGCCTCACTTTTCCATTGCGGCCTATAATATGGCCTTTTATGCGTTCTATTTCTGAGTAGGACTTCCCCACGACATCCTTCAGATCTATAACCTCAAGGTGCTTATTTTCATCCAGAAGCTCTAAAGCAACCTGACCTGAAAAACCGCAGGCCACTGCCAAAAGGATGTTCTTTACAACAGGTAATACAACGATGTTGTCGCCTTCCGCGCATACAAAAACCTCACCGCTTTCACTATTGATCGTTATCTTTGTCTTAGTCCTATCTTCAAGCAACTTCTTAAAACTACCCTCTTTTCCGATTAAAACTCCGATTCGGTCCCTAGGGACGTTAAAGTAGAAGCCGCTGGTCGACATCGATATCCAACCTCCCGATGCTTTCAATAAAGTCTTTGAGCTCTATTGTTTTCACGCCTTTCCTTGAAAAAAATCTGTTTACGTTCTCGAAGTCCCTTTTGAAAAGCTGACCTGACATAGGGTGTTCAACAGAAACCGCTTGGGAGACATCGAAGAAGACAAGATCGCCGTCGAACACCATTATGTTATATTCGCCCAAGTCTCCATGTACCAGTTTTGCTCTTTTGACGGCAGCAGCCATGAAATCTAGCGTTTTCTGGTAAAAAATTTCATATTCTTTAAGTTCGAGTTTCGCTTCCTTTAACAGATCTGCTCTGAGGCTATTCCTCCCGATAAACTCCATGACCAAGACATTTTCTTCCAAGTGATAAGGCACGGGGACCCTCAGCCCCACCCCTCTGAGGGATTGTAGGTTGCTGAACTCTTTTCTTGCCCATAGGTTGATCAGCTCCTGGCTTTTCTTGGGGATGTCCGAAAAGCGCGGGTCACCACTTATGTATCGTATTAAGCTTTTTCTGAATTCTCTGTTTGAGACCAAGTATATTTTAACAGCGAGCTCTTCACCATTTATACCCCTAGCGTAGAAGATTCTCGATTCTTTGCCGGCAGCTATAGTTCCGTTAAAGTCTTTGATAATCCCTCTGTTCAACATAGAGTAAACCGTCATCAGTGTCGATTTGTTGAACACTTCATCGAAGACATCGTAATCTTCAGATTTTTTTATCCTCTTTCGTCGTGAAACATCAAACAAGTATTCTTTCTTCCGCACCTTCTCTTCGATCACTTCGTCTTTGCTCTTCGGATTCACAGCACGCTTCACCATAACATGTGTTGTTATTTTGAGGGACAGCATCCCAAATGAAGTTAGCTTGCGGACTCTAAAAATTCCTTGGATAAATATCCATTCGAAACTAAATAATCATATTGGTTAGTAGCATACCTAAAGAGGATCTCCCCACGGTCGTTTTGAAAAGACCATGGCTCCACCAGCACTAGATCTTCAAGCCTTACCCATATCTTTCTTCTTAGCTTCCCTCTGACCCTGCATTTCCTAGTTACGCCGTCTGAACAGTTGACTATGGCCCAGCCTGAGCCGGCTAAGCCGACTACTTTACCAAATACGTGTCCTGGACCTGGCAAGACCAAATTAGCGGCAACTTGCTCCTCTGAATAAACCTTCCTTTTGCCCAACCTTCACCATCACTACAACAAAGCGGTTGTAAATAAACCCTTCCTCGTTACAACTTCATGACCATGAGATATGACGTGTCGCCCAATTTTACAACGCTTCTTGGATTACCGATCCCCTTTTCAAGCGCAAATTGAACGGATCTTTCTCCCACGAAGTTGAAACAGTTGGCTAATTTCGCATATTCCAGCAGGTCATCTTCCTCCATTAAGTCTGCTCCGAAGAAAGGGGCCTGTATCTTCACCTTAGCGCCATTTGGGCCAGGTAGGATCTTGCCAAAACAATCTAAATCGCAGACTGCTAAGACAGTGTTACCACCCAGGCGATGTACCTTGACAGCAAACTGTCTTTTGTTCTCGTTCAAATCCTTTTCACGGATACTCTGGCACCACAAGCAGAACAGGCCAAGAATATAACTTTGTTCTCACCTTTTACCAATCTGGTGTCCGGCCTCTTGCAAACTGGACATGTGACATATGTTGTTATGAACTCGTCTAGGACTGAGGATATTTGATCTTCTCGAAAGCGCCCTTTTATTATAGCACGCTCTTCGAATACGGCACCTGAGGTAGCGAGCCTTTTGACTAAATACTTGAATACTTGGTGCTGATCTCTTTCGATAATTTCCGCAATTTTGTTTAGATTTGAAATTATAGTTTTGTTGCCTTCAAAGTGAATCTTTAAAGGAGGTATTTCAAGGCGTTCTCTTCCTTTCGATAGCGGAACCTTAGAAAGACCTCTTTCCAGCCACTCGAGATATTGCGTATCTGCCATTTTTCCTTGCTTTCATAGAATCTCGCTTTCTTATATCTTTATGTTCAGACACGCGATTAGCTCCACCCAATAAAATGTCGACAGCACTTCAGATCTCTCATAGGCATATTTTCGGGCTTGGCAGTATTAATGTTTATTTCCCAATAACAGATATTATTTGTCATGAAGTTAGTCGCTGTCATAGGGACAGCAGGCAAGGATGAACACGTTAGAATAAGATCCATTAGAGATCTGCCAACACCCTTTGCTAAATTTGTAAAAAAGACATTACCGTTTTCGAAAATTGAAGAATACTATGGAATAGGCTGGGACATGGAAAGAGTTTATGAAGAGTTAAAGAAACATCTGACCTCACCCATCAGATACAGTTACGGGGGAAGGGCACCTCACGTGGCTTACGGTTTGGCATTGTTGAAGGGTGAGGTTTCTCTGGTGACTACATTTGGGTCGGACTACGATTACCCATACCCTGGATTTTTTGGTGGCGGTTACGTGACGCATCTGAGAAACTCAGGCGTTTCCTTTGGCACATGTGAGATACATCTCAAAGATGAGGGCCTAGAAAAAATCCCTAGTGAAATTTTAGACAAAGAGGTTTGGATTGTGAAAAACAAAACGACATCGACTATAGTTTGTGTTAAGGATGAAGAGGGTAATGACTTCTACTATATAGATGATGTTGGAGGTGCTGGAAAGGTGGAATTTTGGAGGCCCATTCCGAAGAAAACCCTAGCAAGTTCAGACATAGTCTTCGTCACAAGCTCGGAGACACCTTTCATGAAAGAGGCCGTAAGTGTTGCGCACGCGTACGAAAAGGTAGTTGTCTTGGACGTTGGATCTTATGGAGTGACAAAGGAGTATTTAGGGGAGGTTGTACCCAAAACTGATGTTCTTTTAGGAAACCAATATGAGCTTAGTCAAGTTCTAGAAGCTTTCGAGCTTAAGAGATTAGGGGATATCCTAGAGTTGGGTTCTGATAAACCTAGGGCGGTGGTATACGAGGATAAGGTGTTGGGAATAATTAGATTGTTCGAGAGGGGCAAACCTGAATACAAGATAGGACCGATACCGATTAATAAAACGGGCAGTAGCGTTGGGGCATGTGATGGAATGGCGACGGGAATACTCTCGGGCCTTCAGAGAGATTTGCCATTACAAGAAGCTTGTAAGATAGGGCTTTTGGAGGCCTCGTCGATATGGGAGGTTGAGGGGGTGCAAGAGGGGATGTTGAACAAGGAGGGTATGCTGTCCAGATATGTTATGAGCTTTGGGCATGAGAATCTCGATCTCCTTCGTAAATCGTATTAAATTTGATACCTATTAGAGGTTCTTTAGGAACTCAATTATACGGTTAGTTAGGTCGTCTATTTCACGGGTGTATTTTTCTGAGAGTTCATTGTAAAACTTCTTAGATATTTTTCGGTTTAAGAAAAGCATGCGTACCTCGCGCAATGAATTTCTCGCTTCTTGTAATTCCGCATCTAGCGCATCCAATTCTTTTAAAGCATCAGTCATCGGGGGGCCTAGCTCTTGTAACCGGCTCTTAAGTTGCGACAACGTCTTTGTTGATGAGTTCAGCTTACTATTTAGCAGCTCATGCTTTGATCTATAATCTCTTCGTGACACGTTTCCGAACACGAAGTCCTCATGAAGATCCTGCATGAGCTTATTTAGGTCCAATACGTTGATATACTCCCTTGTGAACTCCTCTTTTAGTGCACTTTCAGCTGCGACTCCTTTTTCCAACAAGCCCTTCTTTCTATACCTAAGTGGAAAGATAACCGCGATCGCGACCAGTCCAATTAAGCCCACCGTCACGCCAGGAGTGTATCCGGCCCACAACAGGGAATAATAAAACTCGACAGTCAGCGTGCCCTCCAACAGCGAGCTTGTCGCGTTAGATACCTCAAAGTAATCAAAGCCGTCACCTGTTTTAACATCATGTAGTGTAAAATCGTTAATGGTCAACTTGTTCAAATTCGCACCCAATGGCAAATATATCTCGATTCTGGCACTTCGTGAAAAGTTACAAAAAGAATTCACCAAGTACGTCTGTAAGGTGAACTTGTCTCCAGAATGCACGATCTTAGAACTCGCGTCCAATTTATATGATACGAAGAGGGTGTAATTGTTGTTGTAACTACCTAGCGTGCTCCAAGGAGCATATCTTGGCTTTACCGAAACTATGACCTTGGATGAGTTGAGGTCCTCTCTTAAGGTGTGTTCTATAGGACCTGTTAAGTCTCTTGTTTTCACCTCATGGACACCGTATGGAAGCGCGATAGTGATTTCTTCTTGGATGTATGTTTTGAAATTCAAAGAGTATCCCTCCTCAACGTATACGTTGAGCAACGGGTCAAATTTAAGACGCTTGTATAAAGTTCGCGATGTTACTTCTGGCAATTTACTTACTACGATCTTAACCTTACAATCAATAGGTTCTGAATATGTCACGGCTGATTTCTCGATGATGGTTTTGTTAGAGCCCTCCATATAAGAGAAGAAGCGCGGCAGGTAGTCGAAGTGAGTGTTATTTGAAATCATTATCTTGGTCGTACTGGGACCCCCTTGGATTCTATATGCAGATTGATCAACTACATGTACGACTAGGCTGTTTGAAAATGACTCATTTTGCATTACGATGTCTGTGAAAAAGGCCTCGAAATGTAACGTGAGATTACTGGGAGAATCTTTAATCACGGGCGATAGGTCTATTGCGTACCATACTATATCTCCTTCCTTTTCACTCGATAAATTGAGATATTCGCCTTTGTAGATGTACGCTATTGGATAGAGCGGGGCATTGCCGATGTTTCCACCCCACTCCGAGGGAAAACCTATAAGCCATCTACCTCCAGAACCTCTTATCCACTCCAAAGCCGAGTGCTCTAGAACATAGGTGTCGTTATAAAGGGCGTATCCATACTCCGATATTGATATTTCTCTCAAGACGCTGTAATCGGCCGTATTGGGCTGAGCTAAAGAAGTAGATATGCCATATAATATGACCGTGAACATAAAGGTCGCCCTTAACATCGACCTATTCTTGAAGTTCAACATGTAATTTTGCCCGCCATCCTAACTGAAAATGCTTATAATTAAATTGTTACCCGGTTCACGTGGATGTGAAAAATGACCAAATTCATCTCCAAGAAAGCTGAAGTGCATGAAGCCAACACATTCATTGCAGAGTTTTCTGCAGTGTTGGGACCCTCATATGTTGGTGAGGGTTGCTTCATTGGCCCCTATGTAGTTATAGGACACCCTAAGAAAAATACACCCTCAGAAGTTTTAAGAGAAGGAGATTGGGAATATCTAGACGGCTTATCTTCGGGTGCCAGAATAGACAAGAACGGTGTGATAAGAGGTGGTACCGTAGTTTACGAGGGGGCAAAACTCGACGAGGGAGTTATAACCGGCCATTATGCGCTCGTCAGGGAAAGGAGCACCGTAGGAAAAAGGAGCTTGATCGGTAGTTACGTTGTGCTAGATGGAGAAGTACATGTTGGAGAAGATGTCAGAATACAGACAGGGACCTATCTGCCACATGGAACTATAGTTGAAGACCGTGTTTTTTTCGGACCCTATGTTACTGTAACTAACGACAAATATCCACCATCGTCCAAACTCGTTGGAGTGAAAATATGTAAAAACGCCATCGTTGGAGCGAGAGCCGTGCTGATAGCAGGCGTGACCGTAGGGGAGAACTCGATAATCGGTGCTGGCGCCGTTGTGACGAAAGACGTGCCTGAAGACGTGGTAGTAATTGGCGTGCCAGCCAGAGTTTACTGTAAGAGGGAGGATTTTGAAAAGAAGAGAAGAGAATATGAAAGAGCCTAAACAATTCGGGACAGCATATATGGTCTTAGTATCACACCCTTGAAACCTGAGGAGGATAGGCCGGAAATGTTGGCTTCGTAGAACTTGCCTATCTCAGTGTAGGCAAGCGGTTTTAACAAAATGGGAATGAAGGAATGGGTCTTACCATAAAAAACCGGACCCATTGACTTCAATGTTAATATCTTAGTTACGGTGCCAAGGAACTCCCTTCTCCTCATCAAGGATATCATTTTACATATTTTTGTCATCTCCATCGATCTGGTTGCTTTAATACGAGCCGGTATTTGTGGCATAAGATTCGCGATCGTGTGCGGTCTTGGGGTAAAACGTGAAATGTTGACCTTGTCAGGTTTAACAGCCTTGATTACTTCTACTGTTCTCCTGAATGAACGATCGTCTTCTCCAGGGAATCCCACTATGACATCCGTTACCAAGGTTAGATCGTGAATGTTCTCCCTGAAGAAATTGGCTAGCTCTATAAATGATCTTGAATCGTATTGGCGACCCATAGATTTGAGTATTTCATCATCCCCGCTTTGAAGCGGAATATGAAGAAATTTGTATACACGTTCATTCCTAAAGAGGCCTAGGAGACGGTCCTTTATCGCAATAGCCCCGTTAGGAGTCATCATGCCTATCCTGATCATGAAGTTACCTTCAAATTTTAGAATCTCGTTTACTAGAGTGACTAAGTCGGTATGAGAGTGAAGATCCCTTCCATAGACTGCAGTATCCTGAGCGGTGATGAAGATCTCAAGCGGTTTTTCTGTAAGTGTGTTTTTAATGCAGTCGATGATATGCTCAGGAGGATAGCTACGTAGGTCGCCTAGTGCCTTTTTAACTATACAATAGGAGCAATTTCCAAGACAGCCTCTAGCAACTGGCACTATTAGCCTTCTGTTTACTACCTTTGGATACAGAGGAGGTAATTTATCTGTCTTAATGATCGTGACAGGTGTAGATGAGGACAACACATTTGGGATCAGCTCGATGAGAGATGGCGAGACTATTGAAATGTTGGGAAAGTTGATTCGTAAGATGCCAGCTTGCACGTTCGCCATACAACCTGTAACAACGGTGTGGCAGCGCGAAGAGGCATCTTTTATTTTGTTCAACATCCTTTGTTCTGTTTCAGTTTTGACCGTGCAAGTGTTTACCACTGCAAAGTCAGCCTCATCTAAAGAGTTGACGAGCGCGAATCCTTTTTCGGATAGGAGGCTCTCAATAGCCCTTGTGAGCGCGATGTTTGAACAACAACCATAACCTGCTACGAAGACTGTTTTGATCATTCCTTTGGGAGTTTATCCTTTTGCGTCTTTATCTGCTCTTCGGTAATCTTGTTAAATAGGATTACTGGCCTATTGATTTTGTGATTAGGGTTTATGCATAATGTGCGTGCACTTTCCCAAGTTTCAGACTCTAAGCCGCGTTCCAAGTTCAATGAGCTCCAGAGATTAAGCATCGAATTTGGTATAAACGGGTAAAGCAGTATCGCCAACGATCTCACGGCATTTACACTTAAGTACAGAGCGGTCGGGCCTCTTTCGTCTCCTTTCCAGGGGGCTTTATGTTGAAAGTATTGGTTACATGAGCGCCCCATCTCTAAAATGACTTTTAGAGCCTCATCGAGCGCAATCCGTTCCATCAGATTACCAACTTTTATAGGAACATTGTTGATGTCCGAGATTAAGTTTTCGTCCAATTCATCAAAGGATGAAGGGGATGGGACTAAACCACCATATCTGGTCCAGATGAAGCTCGTTGATCTGTAGAAGAAGTTACCAAGCACGCCTATAAGCTCCTCGTTTATTCTCGACTTGAAATGGTCCCAGTCGAAGTTTACGTCCGACTGATTACTTGGTGTTATGTACGCCAAGTAGAACCTTAAGTAGTCTTCGGGAAAGCTCTCCAAAAACTCTCTTAAGCTGACGTACCACCTTCTGCTTTTCGAGAACTTCTTACCATGAAGCAGAAGATGCCCCCTCGTGGGTATATACTCAGGGAGCTTGAAGGATCCCTCAGCCATCCTTTCTGCAGGAAGAAAGAGATAGTGATGGTATACAATGTCCTTGCCTATGAAGTGATAGATCTTTGCAGAGTTCCAATACGCAACTGCATCTGGCGTCTTGTTCTTTAAGAACTTTAAAGTAGTCGATATATAGCAGAGATGATTTTCAAACCACCCATAGAGGACTTTACCTTTTGCTTCCTTGAGAGGTATGGGTATACCCCAAGATATGTCTCTCGTTATATCCCAGTCCTGAAGTCCCTCTTCTATCCATTTCAGCACATAGTTCTTTATGTCCTTTTGTAACGTCTCTGTTTCAACTAACCATTTTTTTAGTTGATCAGAAAACTTAGACAGGGCGAAGAAGTAATGGGATGTTTTTTCAAGTATCGGGGTAGAACCACAAACAGCACATCTGGGTACTTCCAGTTCGCCAGGTTTTAACGTCTTACCACAATTTTCACATACATCAGCATATTGGTTCTCCGCCTTGCAAAAAGGACATCTTCCTATCACGTATCTATCCGGTAGAAACCTTTTGCAATTCGTACAATAATATTGTAAAACTTCACCTTCATATATTAGACCTTTTTTGAAAAGAGATAAGAAGAAGCGTTTTGCCATCTCATGATTTTCTTCAGAACTTGTTCTATCAAATAAATCGAATTTTATATTCAGTTTGGAGAAATCTTCCAGGTCCCTTTGGTTCCAATATTTCACGTAGTCTTTAGGATCTTTGTTTTCACTTTCAGCTTGTACCAGTATGGGGGTACCATAATCATCTGTTGCGCAAGTGAAAATCACTTCGTGGCCTGCAAGACGAGAATATCTGGAAAATATATCCGATGGTAAGTAGGTTGATGCTATGTGGCCCAGATGTAGCTCTCCGTTAGCATACGGCAAAGCTGCTGTTATGATTCTTCGTTCTCGGACCTGAGTGTTATCGTCTTTAAGCATCTCGCACCTAGAAGGGGAGGAGGAAAATAAGTTTTTGGAAAGGGGTTTTATGGTTTAAGTTGCCCTTGAACTTCTACCTCTATTTTATATTTGAATGATTTCCCGTTTTTTAGCCGAGATAGAAAACCCTTATCATACAGCCTGGCCAGGTATGTGGAAACCTTGCTCAATTGAATCTGTTTATTGAATCTTTCTTCATAGATGCGTTTAACATCTTTACTTGTAAACCAAGTGCCAGAAAGAGACTCGATAACCAATCTTATTTCATCAGTTAAAGAATTTTTCATCGAATCTGGTGATTTTAGCGATGAAGCTTCAATAAAACTCCCTTTATCATCGAAAATATTTTCCAAATCAGAAATATCATTGATTTCACCTCCGTTATAAAAACAACCTAAAGCTGTCAAGTATTTTAAAAGAGTTGGAAGATCGAGGGGGCCTTCTAAACTGAAATTAATCAAGATGCCCTTTTGATCTGTGAATTTTATCGAAATTCTTCGCCTATTCATCTGATGAACGAAACAGATTTTATTCATGATTTAAATAATACCATTAACCGTTATTTCAAATGAAGAACAAAGGAGGAAAAAGAGCAGCATTTTTGGAAAATAATCAAATTTTCCACTGTTTTTCTAAAAACATGAGAAAATGTTAAGATGTGAAGGAAAAATGTTAAGGAGTTAGGAAGAATGGATTTTCCAATAGAAAAAGAGGGGGGAGAGAAAATAACAGATAACCACATAAAAAACCGAATAAAAAGAAGAAGATAGGATAAAAAGGGTATTTTATATCAGATCGTGGGATAACACATACACCCCTTTATTTCTTTTGAAGAGAATAGAGAAAGAGGGGGGAAGGAAAAATATCATAAAGTAAAAACTAAAGAAAAATATATCATAAATCTAATTTATAGTTACTTGGTACATTATTCTTCACTGTATTTCACCTTTTGATTACCTTATTCCTCTCTTTTCTCATTCACTGTACATTGGAAATGAAGGGGTGTGTGTACTCCATCAATTTATAGTGTTTCCCCCTCTCTTCTAAATCATCTGGTTAATCTAAGATTGTTATTCCTCTTTTCCTCTGGAACGTATGAATAACGAAAAGAACATTGAAGAATACATGGACAATCTTTTATCAAGAAAATCGATATTTAAAAACAAATCAGCTCTAAATCCTGATTTCATACCTGACTACCTTCCTCATAGGGATAAGGAAATTCGTGAGCTTGTTGAGATCATAACGCCCTTCGTCTTAGGTAATAAAGGCTCGAATGTATTGTTATATGGAAAAACAGGTACTGGAAAAACCGCATGTGTGCGCTTTATTCTGAAAGCGCTTTCTAACAAAGCAAAATCCCATGGTTTCAATTTCTCCTTCTCCTTCTCCAACTGTAGAATGGATGGGTCGGAGTACCGCGTTCTAGTTTCTCTAGGTTCCCAACTTGGACTGAAACTACCCTTTACTGGCCTGGCCACCGCGGAAGTTCTCCAGAGAATCGTCTCGTTTCTCCAAAAGGCGGAAGTTAGGTGCATCTTTGTTCTGGACGAAGTGGATTGTCTGATAAAATCCTCTGGCGACGATCTCCTTTACGAGCTTACTAGGATAAACGAGAATCTTAAAGTGCCTCTTGGTATAATAACTATATCAAATGATATTTCTTTTAAAGAACATCTCGATCCTCGAGTTCTAAGCTCTCTCAGCGAAGAGGAGTTAATATTCAAACCATACACCTCATCTCAACTTACTGACATCCTTCAATCGCGTTCCTCCTTGGCCTTTAACGAAGGCGTTCTCGATAAGGGGGTGATACCTCTCTGTGCTGCACTGGCTGCCTCAGAACACGGCGACGCCCGAAGGGCACTTTCACTGTTGAGGGTTGCTGGAGAGGTAGCTGAGCGTAAAGGATTACACATCGTGGACGAGGAGTGCGTCAGAACCGCCATTAAACGCATCGAGGAGGACCAGTCTATAGAATTGATAAGGACTCTGCCCCTTCAATCTAAAATCATACTTCTGGCCATCCTGGCATCCTCTAAAGACGGAACAAAGGCAACGAGCGGTGAGATCTTCTCCAGCTACAAAAACATAACCTCTTTTATGGGTGTTGAGGCCCTAACCTACAGGCGCTTCTCCATGCTGATTAACGAGCTTGAGATCTCGGGATTGATCGAAGGCAAGGTGATAAGCCAAGGACGCTACGGCAGGACTAGGTTTATCAGGGTGGCCAGTCCTCAAGATCTGGTCACACGAGGTTTGTCTGAGGACTTGTTATTACATGATATAATGGACAAACTATCGTTGCTCAACCTTCCCTTAGAAAGTAATTTATAAACGCCAACCCCGTCCGTCGAGTAAAAAATATTTAAACATCCAACGGCTGTCGATATGAGCCCCGGTGGCAGTTCGGACGCGCGCATGTGCGCGTAGAGCCAGGTCCATAGCGCCAGACTCGAGATCTGGTTCCCTCACAGGGAGCGCAGTCCCGGGACCGAAAGGTCAGGAGGCGCACGTTCAAACCGGCTGCGAGGCCGTGAGACTCCTGCCCGGGGCGCCTTTTCAACAGGCACCCGTTCTTTGCTAAGCGTCATCGCTTCCCCTTGCCCTCCTTCAAAACTATGGCGCCATCCCTCAGTTCAAGCTGCCCCTCGGGTGTGTACACCTTTGTGCCATAGCTCAGGGAGTCTCTCACATACCCAACGATCTCCTCGTCCTTCTTCGGGTCGCCGGTGTCAGGAGGCCACTTAACGTAAAAGTGCCTGCAACGTACTTCTCTCTTCAACCGCGTCCTCTCGTATAGCCTCTTCCTCTCCTCGGAGTTGTACCACTCCAGGTACTCCCTCCAAGCCTCCATAATACAGTCGGCATGCTTGTCGATGTGAGCGATTATCTCGTCATCTGACATGCCCTCGACGTTGAACCTAATCTTCCAGGCCATCCAGAAATAATCTATCTCTATCGCATCCTCGCGTCCCAAGTGTTTTAAAGACGCTTTCCTCGCAGCCCTCTCCGCGACCTCGCAGTCCTTTATAGGACCTGCAGCGAGCTTCCTCGCCGCCCTCCTAACTTTAGGGTCCTTTGTTCCCATAACCTCCTCTATGTCCATAAACACGTAGTAATCGCTCTCGTCCAGCTTACCGAATGTTTGAAACTGTTCGAAGCCAATTTCGAGGGTGTGGTCACGAAACAACTCGATGAGCTTCAAGGGCCGGAGCTCGTCTGGACAGGATATCATGCTAAGCCACCAGAAACTTATCTCCGAAGGAGGCCAAACTTTATACTCGTGGCCGGTTCTCTCCTCCATGTGTTCCTTTACTTTTCCCGCTAGCTCCATCATCAAATTACTGATGTGCTCATCTCTATTTAAGCTCATGATGCGTTCAGCCACCTCGCTTTAAAACAAAAATAACCTGATCCTACATCGACATAAATCGAGATTACTGCGCCTCTTTTTGTAATAGGCAGACCATGCTTCTTAGCCACATTATTCCATATCCTTATCCCTTTTAAGAGCTCATTTTTAGTATCCTCGTTATTCAAGTTACTAAGCATACCTCTCTCAGACTCCGTCGTTAACTTTATCTCAAATCCCATAAACTCCTCATTCTTGGTTCCGGAGGCATCGAAAATATAGTATACGGTCTCATCATTCCTATTCCAGTGGTTTTTTACGGAATTATCGATCTTGACACCACTAAATCCCTCGTTCTCAAGTATCGCCTTAGCGATCCTGTGTCCAAGCATGCCCTTTTCCTCGGTGCTCCCCCAGTCAGTTCCTTTGAGCAACTCGTAGGGTAACCACCCCGTCCCTACTTTTTCTCCTTCAGTCTCGAAGAGCCCGCTATTAAAAATTCTGATGCCAGGAACCTCTGAAAGGTATATAACGTGAGTCGATTTTCTTCCACCGCCTATATCGTACACTATTGCCACCACATCAACTCTCTTCTCATATCGAATTGAAAGCACCTTCCTCGACCTTATCTTCTTTCCTCTTATCACCATACCTAAACATGGCTCGGTTTCGTAGTCATATTTGAACCACAATATGTGTTTGAGGCCCAAGTAATCGGGTATTGTTATCTCAACATAGGGTCTCTCATCTCCACCCCACCCGATCTTCACTATGTCCGCAACCACTTCCTTTCCTTCGAGGATCATTGATACCTTTTCGTCACGCCTCATCCGGAGTTTAAGCGGTAGACCCCACCGTTCGTTGATGTCTTGCAAGAGGTCTGATAGGGTTATCCCTCGCACAAGGATCTCCACCTCTTCACCGACCTCACCGAACCAGTTCGGCACCTTGCATGTTCTGAGCTTGGGATTGTATATCCTGTAGACAGTCTTTCCCCTATAATCGATGGCAATTAAGCGCTTCCCTTCTCCTAGGTAAGCCCTCATCTCATAGGGCACGTTGAACCGTCTCTCTTTTTCATCCCCTTTGTTTAACTTCACATTTACCTTTAGGCCTGTCCTTTTCAATAGCTCGGTCGACGGATCAGCGCCTTGGCTAAGGGCAGCCTGATACCTCCTCGAACCATGAAGATCGACCTGGTGTCGAAACACAATAGAATATTGTCCCAACCCTCTTCAAAACCTCCTAATTAGTTCCAGTTTACCGTTGCCGTGAACCGAGATAGCAGTTCCTATATCCCCCTTACCTGCTCTCCCATCCTCGCACGGTTTGTCCCAGACCCAGCAACCGGTTGATGCGACACCACTCTCCTCGTTGATGAAAGCTCTGTGCAGATGTCCCATAACAAACCACCTTGCGCGTGCTAACTCCTTGGCTTCCTCCATTCTTCTCACTACCTGTTTCAAGGGCAATGAGCGGTCCTCTATGATCTTATGTCCGTGCTCTATTGCAATGAGCTCGTTGTTTGCAAGCTTTACATCCATACGTTCTTTGGCGCATGCATAAAACCTCCAGAGATCAAGGTATAGTTGCGCAAGTTGCCGGTCATCTTCCTGAGACCAGAGCATGGGTTTAGCCTTTCCCGCAAATACAAGCCTATTGAACGCTGAAAGAAAACTACCTAGGTCCCCGTCGCTACAACCCTTTGTGATAAACACCGAAGGGCCTAGCTCTCTCAGTGTACTGAAGAAGGCAGCTGTCTCATGAAGCTCGACCTCCCCAGTCGAAAAGTCGAACACATCGCCCAGGAACACAACACATGTCGGTTTCTTCTCTTTTAGGAATTCTAGGAATTCATCCAACAGAGTCCTACCAGTCCACATGTGTATGTCAGATACGAAAAGGGCCTCCTCATTATCCTCTAAGGTTAAATCATATGCCTTCATTACCGTTGCCGTAGAAGATTTTGTATTTTGCTTGATCAGGTAGTTGAGGTTGTGTTTAGCTCTCGTGTTAACCTCACTCATCAAAGCCTTAGGTCCAGCATTGAAACAAACCTCACATTTACAGTCCACGTACTTTGAAGTCGTGTCAAAAAATCCATCGTCAGAATATAATAGCCCTTTCTGCGCGTCCAAGAACCAGCTCATTCCAGCCAGCGATACCTTTAACCCCTTCGGCGTAGCAACTTTGAAGAAAGGGAGTCGCCTCGGATTCAACACTCCTATGACCAGAAGCGAGTTGGCGAGCTTCTCAGCCTGACCGAGGTGTTCATATAGGATCTGCCTGACAGTAGCGTCTTTGCTGAACGCTAGCATGTACTCAGAAGCATGAAGTGCCATGTCTTTGATGCCCATCCTTGCGAGAGTGCTTGCACTGAATCTGATCTGTCTTTCGATGTTTCCTTTCAGCAGACCTATTGTCGGCACACCTCTTTTCGCCATCTCATATGTAAGTTTGAGACCCATAAGCAAGTTCACCCAAGAGTCATACAGGGGGATGTCTATATAGACCGGAGAATCCCAAGCTATTACGGCATCGAAGTTAACCATCTCTGCCAATCTGCTGAAAAGATAGAAAGTTTTTCCATCCACGATGAGGCTGTCTGGCATTATAGATGAAAGAAGCACCTTGCCATCAAAGTCTAGGTAAGAGTGTATGTCCTCCGCCTTAATGAGCTCGTCCAGAATCCTTTTGTCAAATAGATCCTGAAAACCGATGATAACCGCCCTTATATCTAGGGAATCCCAGCAGAAGCTTCGTTCGTCTTTCAGTGATACGATCGGCACAACCGTCGGTAACTCTACCTTACCATTCTTCACCTCATCCAAACCCCTTATTTCCGATAATAATCTAGCAACATCACCTTCATCAACATTCCAAGTGAGCCTACCAACGCGGCAGATATTACAACGGTTCATTCTCTTCAGTGCAGGAGCATTAAGCTTGCAATCGGCAAAGGGGCAACGATAGCCTTTGACGCCGTATTGTTCGATGCCGCCACATAAATCTAAAAGGACACAGGAACTACAATCTCTGTCGCACCCGCGAACCCTCAACAGACTGGCTAATCAAAGATTTTTTAACCTTATTTATATTTCCTCCGAGATCGAGCCTACAGACTACTTGCCTTTGTGGCACTGACGAACTCTTCGACTGTCCTGACCATCTCAGGCCGGACTCCCCTTGTGATTTTATTCACTTTTTCTTCAAAATATTCGACCTCCTCTCCCACCAGAATGCCAAGCTCTAAGTGAAAATCCCTCGTCTCTTGGGGTTTGATGTACTGTAGTGTCCTCCAGGTCCTTTCCTTATCCCTTCCTAAGACTAAACCATTGGCAGGTTCCATACCTACAACGTATGTGCCCTCCCCCATCATCTTCCACTCCGTGAACCTCGGGAGCTCATGTTTGCTATACTTAACATAGATTCCAAGGCCTCCCAAGAGGTTTTTGTTAACTATCGCTGAATAGACATTTCCATCGTCGTCCGTTAACATATCGTGAAAGTACACCTTCTCCCTATAACCGCTTTTAGGGTCGTGCATATTTGCAAAGTTCTCAGCATCCTCTAAGGCTTCAAGGTCTCTTGGAACAAACGTTCGCGTCGTTGAAATGAATTTCGACCCGTTATCGACGATAGGAAACCCTATGTTGATGTGATACAATATCATGAGCGGCTGCGTTTGCCAGCCTTGGTTTGTAACCCTGTCGCGTATTCTTATTGTGCGCTCCCCGAGCTTAGCGGTTATGTTCCGTCTCAAAGTTACGTTGGGTTCGAATACCTTGGACTCCTTTACTTCTCCCTCCAATGTCATCTCATAGTCGTCTTTGTTCCAAGAGCCATCCACATGTACCAAGTTTGCTGGCGCATAAGACACGCGCCCATGTAATCCCAAATGTTCACCGCTGTCGATAGTAGGTGCTCCCATGTAGGTCAAACCACAGGTTGTTAACAGACCACCTGGAAAACCCCTAAGCCACCCCAATCCCTCAGGTTCGTAAAAGCTGGGTGCTATAATGCCAGTCGGGCTGATCCAGCCTAGAGGAATGCCTCTATATTCCGCATTCACTATATCCATGCCCCTGTCTACTGCCACCAAGAAACTCAGCTCCCCTGTCCTGATAATGGCAATCCTGACCCCCCGTTCGAAACCGCTCGAAAGTTCAGTTATTTTGATTCCTCCAACCTGGTCTATGCTGCCTATTTGTCTGAGAAGGTCCTCCTTTTTAAAATCTCTTCCATAGAGTCGAACCATATCTCCTCACTATCTTTCACGTTAATTAATAACTCTTTTAATCTCAACTCATCGACTTCAGTGAACTGTTGAACTCTAAATAATCCCCTCTCCGCATGATTGTATGTTCGTTTACAACACCTCCGGGAACTGTCTTTTATGGCGAGTAGTCTCTACCCTAGACAGGACTTTTTTGACAAGCTCTCTAGGTATGGCATAATGCCTTGTTATTTCCTCCTCGTCAAAACCCTTGTCAAATTTTAGATACAATATCGCATCTAAAGTCTCATAGTCTATGCCTAACTCCTCCTCAGCAGTCTGTCCAGGCCATAGGCGCGGTGACGGTGGTTTTTGGATTATTCTTTCTGGAACCTTCAGGTGTTTCGCCAGCTTTTTTACATACGTCTTATATAGGCCCGCTATTGGCAATACGTCAACGCCAGCATCACCGTATTTCGTGAAGTAGCCCATCAGCAGCTCGCTTCTGTCTCCCGTACCTATCACGAGTCCATTGTGCAGCGCAGCTTCATGATGAAGTATGGTCATTCTAACTCTGGCCATTATATTACCTCTCTCTAAATTCCCCACTCTCTCTAAAGTTTTCTCAAAGGCTTCGACTATGCTGTCTATGCTTACGATCTTCCAGTTAGTGGCTGGTATCTCAAGCCTCTCAATTACGTCCATGGCATCTTCCATATCCTCCTTGGGTGTCACTCTAGATGGCAAAAGGAAAACCAATACTTTGTCCTTACCCAGCGCCATCGTCGCCAGATAGGTCGTAACGGTACTATCTATTCCACCAGATAACCCGAGCACGCCTGTCTCTTTGTGAGCGTAATCGGTAACGTACCACCTCAGCTTCTTAGTTATGTGCTCCACAACCTTAACATAGTCCATTTCTGGGAGGATCATCGCATTTACACCGGTGGTTACAAAATACTATTTCGGAGGCATTTAAAAAGAGTTAGTTGTTCGTCGAAGTTAAAATCATAGCTGTAATGTCTGAGGGACGGAGGTTCTAGCGTGAATAATTTGAAAAGTGCGGGGAGAGGGATTTGAACCCTTCCGTCCGGGCATTTAATTCTCGGATCTCGAACCTCTACAGGATTCCCTGCTCATTGCACACAGGGGCCTGAGCCCTGCGCCGTTAACCAGTCTAGGCGAATCCCCGCCTTCCATAACTTTCTATGTCTTTCGTAATAAGTTTTTCTCCAGCTCTAAATCGTTAAACATCTGATTGACCTTTTTCAAAACCGGTATCTCCTTTATTCGGTTCGACCAATAAACTATATACGAAGGTCTTCCCCATCTTTCTTCTGTCTACAACGCCTCTCTCACTAAGCGTCTTCAGCGTCCTGCTTATGTGCTCTCTGCTCCTGTTGAGGACCTCTTGCATCTGCGCTGGAGTTGAAGGTCCATTATTTTTCAGATGCTCCAGTATCTGATCCTCAAGGGCTCCTCGCACCATCTTAGCAGCAACGTCTTCACTCCTCTTAGTATATGTTAATTCAAAGGGCTTTCGAGCAACAACCTCACGGTATGCTTTCCCTTCCAGTTCCCTCCTCCTCAATATTTCAACCAAGTTCATCACCGCCTCAGCCAACTTTCTGTTGCTCATCTCAACGTTCGCCAATCTTTTTTCCAAACTTTCCATCTTCTCTTCAAAGCGTAACATCTTGGCTGAGTTTATTTCGGTCTTCAGATCCAGAATTTCCAGTTTTTTTGTCACCCCGTCGTCCTTTCTTCCCACCTTGAACAAGCTTCCATCACCTTTGGCTGTTCTTCATCGCAGTCAACACGTCTATCTTGGTAATTATGCCGATCAACTTACCCTCGCTTACAACCAAAATCGCATTGTGGCCTTTAGCCAACAGGTCCACAACAACATCAATCGGAGTATCGGGAGGAACCATTGGATACATTGTTCCCAAAACCTCCCCCACCTCCATCGAGTATATCGTCTTCGGATTTTCTAGGTTCTTCCACAATAGCCGTGTGATATCTGCCTCTTCAATTGCTCCTACAGGTCTACCATTCACAAGAACAGGTAGTTGAGAAACGCCTGATTTTTTCATCTTATCAACTGCTACATGAATTTTATCATGATATTCCACAGCTATCACATCCTTTGTCATGATATCACTAGCATTTATCACGCTCTTCTCTTCAGAAGTTAGTACGGAAAGTATCTTCTTTATGGTGGAAACCCTCGGATCTACCTTTCCACCCTCTATTTTGGCAATTAAAGGCTGGCTAACACCGGCTCTTTTGGCCAGCTCTTCCTGAGTTAAACCTGCTTTTTTCCTCAGTTCTTTTATGCGCTCGCCGTTTAGAAGCTCCCGCTCTATCATTGCCAGTTTTTATGACGAGTATACTTATAATAATTGTGATACAACAAAAATTATGTCATCATCACTCTTTTATTGACAACATTTTGACAAAGGCTGAAATCACGTCTTTCATCAATTTTTGGGTCATTTCATCAGTTATTTCCTCAGATTCTCCATAGGTCTTTAAAATTGTGCTTAACTCTGCCATCATGTTCCATGATGCATCATCTATAATATTAAGATGATGCAATAATATCATTGTGAAGAACGATCTAATGGCGTTTTTCTTCGCTTGACCAAGTATCCTGTAATAAGTTCCTTTTTTAACTACCTTCTCTCCAAGTAACCTAGTTTTACTGTCAAATGATTTAAGGTGTACACCTCTACGGTAGTTTGCTAATGCTAAAATTTGTCTCTTTGTTAAACCCGAGTTATTCACTAAAAATTCAAAAATTGGTTTATTTTTGGAGGATTCACTCATGTTCTTCATGCCTCTAATTGGTATACCTGTTTTGTATATCTCAAGATATAAAAGCTATTGAAAAAGCCGTTTAAAGTTGTTTTCTACGGTACCATAAATCGAAAAAAACAGCAACTAAAACAATAACTCCGGTAACCCTATATCTTTTTACGTTGGTCTTGGAGTCTGTTGTATTAATGACCAGGAGGCGGCGACGAGAAGTAAAGGTTTTTAGAAAGCAAATACCTAAGATATTCTACTGTCCCAAATGCGGAATCCAGGCTGTTTCTGTGAACTTCGATAAAAGGAACAATCAAGTGGTGGTGTCTTGTGGGAACTGTTTAGTTAAATCCTCTTTTAAATTGGACAAACCGCTTGCCCCAGTTGATGCATATAACAAGTTCGTAGACGAGGTTTTCGAGAAAGTTGTCTCGAGATGATTTCAGGGGTGTTATGATGAAACCTGGATTTAAAATTGGAAAAACAGAAACATACCTCAAGAAGATCTTGGCTGAAAAAGGTTTTTTGCACTTTTTGTTGGTAGATCCCGAAAAACCCGGAGAATTATCAACTGTGGCACATGCTGCAGAAGAAGCAGGTGCTTCAGCTTTCATGGTTGGAGGAAGCACTGCAGTTATGACTGAAGACTATTCCGAGGCGATCTCTGAACTCAAAAGGAACAGCAGTCTCCCCGTGATAATATTTCCCAGCGGGCCGTCTTCAGTAGCCAGGGGCGCAGATGCAGTGTGGTTCATGTCCCTTCTAAATTCCGAGGATCCGTACTATATAATAGGCGCTCAAGCTCTCGGCATCCTAGCTATAAAACGGCTTGGGATGGAAACCATTCCCATGGCTTACTTGGTTGTTGGAGATGGATGTACTGCGGGTTATATAGGTAGAGCAAGGCCTATACCCTACGATAGGCCGGAAATAGCTGGAGCCTTCGCCATGGCTGCTGAGGCATTGGGGATGAGGTTCGTTTACCTCGAAGCTGGCTCTGGTGCCAAAAATTCCGTTCCCACCGAATTCGTGACGTACGTCAGGAAGTGCATTTCCGTTCCTATAATAGTTGGAGGAGGCATAAGTTCCGGGAGGGTCTCGGAGGCGTTAGTTACGGCAGGCGCCGATGCCATCGTCACCGGAACTTTGTTTGAAAAGTCAACGGATGTCAAAGAAAAGATGTTCGAGATCATTGAAGGCTGCAAACGCGGTGTGGAGTCAAGGTCAAATAAGGTCCAGAATGTGACTCAAGGTCTTGTTAAAGATAAAAGTTGGCAAACATGAGCCTTGAAGATTACAAAAACCTGTTAAAATCTTACGTAAGTAAAGCCTACGAGGTAGCCTCAGAGGTCAGAAGCCTATCTAATGACCCCTCACCGTTTCCAGAAGTACACTTAGTGTCGTCTCAAGCCGAGGCAATCGAACAACTAGTGAGCCTCGAGGGTCTTGGAAAAAGAATAACCGAGCTCTTTAAAGAATTACCCCGTCAAGAAGTTCCTCTCAAGATCGCAGAGGAAATTGTATATGGAAAATTCGGCCCTCACTCCGAGGAGGAGGCTATCTTATTGGCTTTGAGGGCAGCACTTAGCGTTCTAACACCTCCTGGTACAACCGCCGCTCCTATCGAAGGAATAGTTGATGTCAAAATAAAGCTTAACAAAGACAAAACAAGGTATCTTGCCGTATATTATGCTGGTCCTATGCGTTCAGCTGGTGGTACTGAACAAGGTCTCTCCGTTATTTTCGCCGATTACATACGGCGCCTGATGAAGCTGGACAGATATGAGCCTTCAGACGAGGAGATCGGCAGATATGTTGAAGAAATGCGGCTTTACGAAAAACTAGTAGGATCCTTTCAGTTCAAAGCAACTGAAGAACAGCTAAGGTTTGCGCTCAGGAGGATACCTATAGAAATAACTGGGATTGGGACTGATCCCTACGAGGTAACGACCCACAGGGACCTCCCCCATGTCAGCACAAACAAGCTGAGAGGCGGTGCCTTACGTGTTATAGTAGATGGCTTGATAGGGAGAGCCCAGAAGATCTACAAGCAAGTAAAAAAATTAGGCATGTCGGGTTGGGATTGGTTGCTTGAAGTAAAAGCGATATCACATGAACCCATTTATATGGACAAAATTTTGATCGGGCGCCCCTTTCTATCATCTTCAAACACCTTCGGAGGATTCAGGCTAAGGTACGGCCGTTCAAGGATAACAGGTCTTGCTGCAGTTGGGGTACACCCTATGAGCATGTATGTAACTAACTCCTTCATTGCCATAGGCTCTCAAATAAGACTAGATAAGCCGGGAAAGTCATCTTCAGTAGTTCCGGTAGACAGCCTGGAGCCTCCAATAGTTAAACTAAAAGACGGCTCCGTCGTTAGAGTCGACAGCGAGGAACTGTACTTCAAAGTTAAAGACTCCATCGAAAAAATCCTTTTCTTGGGCGATATTCTCATATCGATTGGCGATTATATTGAAAACGATGCAAAATTAGACAGACCGGGCTTCTGTGAGGAGTGGTGGGCCGCAGAGGTTGATTCTTCTGTAAAAAGTAATTTTAAATCGTTGGAAGAAGCCTCTGCAATTGTAGAAATACCTACATCAAGACTCGAGGATCTCATCAAAAATCCCCTATCTTTGAGACCGACTTTCGACGAGGCTCTCAAGATTTCCTATCGCCTCAAAGTCCCGTTTCATCCGCATTATGCCGACTTCTGGGAAAGAGCAACCGCAAAACAGGCATTCCTGTTCTTAAACAAGATTAAGCAACTGGGCAGGAAAAATGCAGAGGGCTGCATCGAAGTGCCATTAGAGCCCGAAATCAAAGAGTTCTTAGAGCTCCTGTGCACGCCACACAAGGTCATCGGCAATATGATCACAATAGATGCACCTTCAAAGTTCCTCTTGGAAAAACTCAGTTCTTTGAAAATACCTCCGTTCAGAGATTCCAAAGAGGGCGCCTTGGAATATATATCGTCGGTGCTGGGGATTAAGTTCATTCCAAAATCTTCAACCTTTCTCTCAGTAAGAGTTGGAAGGCCAGAGGCCGCTAACCTGAGGATGATGACCCCCCCAGTTCACGTGATATTCCCAATAGGGCATTCTGGCGGGCCCTCTCGGAACATTTTGAGAGCGCTCTTGAAAAACCAAACCATAAGCATCGAGATTGCGGATAGAGTATGTCCTTCGTGTAACGCGCACACTTTCTACTTGCGATGTGAAAGATGCCACACGAAGACCTTGGCAATATACCACTGTGTCAAATGTGGTGCTACTGGAGATAATGACGTTTGCAGCAAATGTGGCACAAAAATGAGGCCCTACACGGTTCTTTTTATAGACTCGAAGTCTTTGTTGTCGCAGTTTGGTGGGGACCTCCACGGTATAAAAATGGTAAAGGGCGTGAAATCCCTAATGAACGATTTGAAGGTACCAGAACCTCTTCAGAAGGGATTGTTGCGCGCTAGGTGGGGCTTATCCGTTTTCAGAGATGGGACCTGTAGGTTTGACGCGACTAACATACCGATAACTGCTTTTAAACCTAAGGAGGTGGGTTTGAGCGTAGAAAAAGCGATTTCTTTAGGCTATTTTAAGGACATCAACAACGACGACCTCAAAGATGCAGACCAGATCGTGTATATAAAACCACAAGATGTAATAATTCCTTCATCAGCAATCTCGTTTCTATTAAATCTCAGCAAGTTCATAGACGCTTGGCTGACACTCCACGGATTATCCCCTTTCTACAAGGCCTCGAAGAAAGAAGATCTCATAGGTCATGCGATAGCAGCAATATCTCCACATACACTTGGGGCAATAGTCGGCCGGATAATTGGTTTTACCGAGTCCGATGTCTGCATGTCCCATCCATTTTTCCATCAAGCTAAAAGGCGAGACTGCGATGGAGATGCCGACGCATTTACATTGCTACTTGACGCTTTCATAAATTTCTCTCCCCATTATTTACCTTCCCACAGTGGTGGAAAAATGGATTCACCCCTCGTCATGTTCACAATTATAGACCCTGCTGAAATCGATGACCAAATATTCAACACAGAAAATGTAGATGTGATACCCAAATCCTTTTACGATGCCGCTTGTGATGAAAAACCGGCGAGTTCGTTAACAAGTCTTCTGAACTTCGTTAAGCCATTTTACCAAGAAACAATAAAGTTCACACACTTCGTAAACGACTTTAATAGAGGGCCAAAGAAATCCACCTACAGGATTCTAGGGTCGATGCGAGAGAAACTGGATGAACAGTTAAGTCTTACAGACAAGCTGATCTCCTTGTCTGCGCCATCCGTGATAGAACACATTTTGGATACCCATCTAATCAAGGATGTCGTAGGAAATTTGAGAGCTTTCTATACTCAAAAATATCGTTGTAAAAAATGCAACAAAAAATTTAGACGCGTACCTCTCACAATGCGTTGTACTTCCTGTGGAGGAGAAATAGCGCCCACGGTTCACGCTGCCAGTGTAGTCAAATACGCTAGCTATATTAGTGAACTGGCCAGTAAATACGATGTGGGTGACTACTACAAGGAGAGCGTGCGAGCAATCATGAACGAAATAACCTGGTTTTCTAAAGCTCTTTCAGAGGGCGCGGGGGGATCCGAGGCGCATAAGAGCACGAGGAAAAAACTTCTAGATTTCGCCTGATTTGTCAAAGCTCTCGTGCCTTTACTGCCCTTTTTATAAGCTTAGTACCGCATCTGGGGCATGTATCACCCATATCGTAAACGTTTCTGCAAATAGGGCATTGGTAATTCCAAATGAGGGCGCTCTTTATGGTTTTTTGTCCTACCGATCTAAAATCTATCTTTGCCATCGCCAAGACGTTTTGTATGGCGTAATCGCCAGTTAAGAATAAAGGCGATTCACCCTTGTCTCTAAGATATAGCGCCAGTGCTATCAAATCTATATCGGCACCCGAAAGCTTTCTGATGTCCCCACTTCTTCGAGCCAATTTTCTAGCTAGGTCCCTCATCCCCCGGTCAACATCAACCACTTTTAATATGCCCATTTGAAGGAGCGTTTCGACCTCAAAAGATTTAACGCCTCTTTTCAACTCTCGCAAACTTGAACTAACTGTATATATCGGTATTGATCGGCCAAAATCCAAAAAATTGCCTCTTAAGATTGCGCTGGTATCTAGAATAGCGCAAGTGTACTTCTTGCTCGACCTCATACGTTTAATTCTGCCAAGCGTTATCGTATTCGAGCGAACTTAAAAATATGGGTCCTAGCAAAACTATTTGGCTTTTTAAGACTCTTTTTGAGTTCCAAGCTTAAGAAGTCTATCAATTCTTTTAGAAAAATAGTTTTCATCTAACCTGATCAGATTAATTTTGTGTTCCGATCCAGTTGCCATTAAAGTATCATCAGAACCAAAACCTGCCGCCGTGATCCCATCTACCAGAACGACGCATTCTTGTTTGGGCTCCTTGAGCCTTGTTCTCACCGTATAGTTTGATGGCACTACAAAAGAAGGAAGCCGTTGTCTACTCAACAAAGTATCAACTATCAGACAATTTGTTCCTGGAGTTGCTATTGGCCCGCCCGCAATTAAAGAAAATGCTGTAGAACCCAACGGCGTGGAAACCAACACGCCGTTCCCCTCGATCTCGAATCTTCCAACGGATTCTATCTCTAGGTCAAAATACGCAATGCCGTTTAAGGATGTCGTAACTAAAGCCACCTCATTTGATGCGTCTTTCAACCTTTTCCCATTCATCAAGGCTTTCACTTTATTTACACTTTCTAAGATAAAATCGCCATTCTTTATTTTGTCTAACGCATCCTTAATTTCATAAAAATCAATCTCTGCCAGATATCCGCCTCTTCCCATGTTAACGTGTAAGATCGGGGTTTCGGGGGTCTCGAGCGCCATCGCTCCTCGTAACAATGTGCCATCTCCGCCTAAAACTATCATTAGATCACAAGGTAGAAATTTGTCTGGGACGCCAGGTCCTATTTCTGCCTTTGTAACGGTGGCGCTTGGGAACTCTTCTCTAACCAAAGCTAATACCTCCGGTTTTACATCCACATCTTGTTTTACAGCGATGCAGATGTCGCGATACATGCTAAACCAGCTTTTCTGATCCGATTTATAAATTATCGCGTCTTTGAGTTTTCGACAATTACCTTTAAGCCGCTCCGAATTCAGATACTTTTATATAGCGTCTTCCGTAAAACAATGCTCACCGTGTGAACATCTATGAGTAAGATAGTCGACCTCGGATCCGTAAAAGAAGGATCTTGGATCGTTATTGATGGAGAACCTTGTCGCGTGGTGGAAGTGGCTCATTCAAAGGTAGGAAAACACGGTTCGGCTAAGGCGAGGGTAGTTGGCATAGGGCTTTTCGACGAATCCAAGCACACCTTGATGAGCCCCGTCGATGAGAAAGTCGAGGTGCCGTTAATAGATAAAAGGAACGGCCAAATCATTTCGGTATCGTCTTCCTCTGCAGTGATCATGGACCTGGAAAACTACAATACCATTGAAGTGCCCATGCCAAAGGACACGTCGATATCGGATAAGATGGTACCGAACATAGTGGTTGAGTATTGGCAAGTTGGTTCTAAGTATAAGATAATGAGGATAAAATCCTCAGAATAAAAAAGGATGCGTGCACAATGCTCCTTAAGAGGTTGAGGTAGAGGTGGCTACAAGTCCGATAAAGGACTACACGCTCAAGGGCGTTTCATCGTTTTGGCAATTAGCGCAGAGATTCGGAGAGTCCGGAGGGTTCATGGCTAGAGAGGTTGCGAAAGCGAGCGACATACTTTTCGAGATGTGCTCCGACATCCGGTGTACCAAGTTCCTCTCTTTTACAGCCAACCTTGTAGCAACAGGCCTCAGGGGAGTAATAGCGGAGATGATACGTGAAGGGCTGGTCGATGTGATCATAACAACCGGAGGCACTCTGGACCACGACATAGCAAGATCTCTTGGAGGAGCGTATCTAAAGGGGGACTTTGACGAGGACGACAAGAAATTGAGAACCAGAGGAATTCACAGGCTTGGAAATATATTCGTGCCGGTTGAAAGCTACGGCCCGATCATAGAGCGATTCACTAGGGCGATGCTCCAAGACCTTTATGATCGTGAGCACTTAAGCACGAGGGAGTTAGCTGAGGAGATAGGTAAACGGTTGGATGACGAAAACTCGATTTTAGCACAGGCGTATAAAAAGAAGATTCCGATTTACATACCTGGCATAGTGGACTCTTCGTTTGGTACACAGCTCTTCATAGCATCTCAAAAGCGTCGTCTCTTCATAGATTTGCTTAGGGATGAAAAGGAACTGATGGACATCGTATTTTCCGCGCAGAAGACTGGTGGAATTATAATAGGCGGCGGTATAAGTAAACACCACCTGCTGTGGTATAATCAATATCGAGAGGGTCTTGATTACGCCGTGGGAATAACAACCTCTCAAGAATACGACGGTAGCCTTTCAGGTGCAAAGCTTAACGAAGCTATCTCTTGGAGCAAAATCAAGACGCACGCAAAGGTCGCTTTGGTATACGGAGACGCTACTATAGTGCTACCGCTTATCCTGCTTGCTCTTTACGAGCGGAGAGGCGCTCTTAAGGGTTAGCGTAATCTGAAGTTGATGGCTTGAGAACAGATTTTTATTCCCCTCGCGTTTCAAAAAGTTATAGCACATTGGAAAAATCCCCTTTTGACGTAAAAAGAGAGAAGCACAAGGTTAGAGAGCGGATATGGCAATCTATGGAAAAATCGGGTGTGACCCTTCCTCCATTTCCGCCAAGAGGCAGGATTCCAAATTTCAAAGGCGCAGATCTGGCTGCAAGAAAACTGGACTTAATTCCGGAGTATCGAAGTTCTGATAAGATTTTGGTATCGCCCGATTCACCTCAGATCCACGTGCGTGAAAAAGTCTTGTCAGACAAAAAAACGCTGATCGTTGCAACACCGCGTCTCAAAGATGGTTTCGTCGTAGTGGAACCTGAGAACCTTCCCGAATTCCTGATGCAAGTGGTCACCATAAAGGGCACCTATAAATACGGTCGCCTCGTAAACCTACTTCCTTCGGTGGATTTCGTAGTTGAAGGTTGCGTTGCTGTTGGGTTGAGCGGTTATCGCTTGGGCAAAGGCGGCGGTTACGGTGATGTTGAGATAGCGCTCGCTAAGGCGGTTAATCCCAATGTCAAAATAGCGGTAACATGCCATAGCATGCAAGTCCTACCTGAAGATGTTCCCCACGAAGAGAAGGACCAGAGGGTCGATTACATACTGACCGAAAAGGGCTTATTGAAGGTTAAGAAATAGATTAGATTTAAGCGGTCTTTTTAGCTTGGTGAATGGCACGGGAACGCAAAACCTTTTTTTATTCAAGGAAAAGTTTATTTAAAGAAACCCGAAAGCCCTTTTCGGCCCGGGAAAGCCCGGTGGATTCAGTAGAAGCCGAATGTAGTGGTCAAGCATGCGAGGCTTTGGACCTCGCGACGTCAGAAAGTTTGGCGCGACGATTTCGAATCTGACCCGGGCTACTTTCTCTCTTCCCAAGGTCTCAAGCCTAAATTCTTCATCTTCATCCTAGATTGAAGGGTAGGCCTTTTCTGACGATCTCCTCGGGAAGCTTTCGGGCGTGTTTTTCTAAGAACTTAATTTCCCTGTCCCTGTCTCTAAGTTCATCTGGCAGAAGCTCCGGAATTTCGTCTATTATGGGATACCACCTACCGCAACTGGGGCAAGCAAGTACACCATCCACCACTTCAACCCAGCTAACAACTCCATCCTTGGTCTTAACTTCTCTTCTCTCTTCGCTTAATACAAATAGCTTCAGAGGGTAACTCTTGTCAATTGGGCACGCTAATATATCCAAAAGCTCGTATTTCAAGTCTTCACCTCCCTCCTTCACTTAACCTAAGGTACGGTTCTCCTAATGCTATATATGTTCCTCTGCCTTTAACCTCAGTAGTATCATTTCTAAAAACCCCCGGTCCGTCGATTATGATAAAGGGTGTGTTCATCTTCGAGGCGAGATCCTTTAACCTGTAATTTTTAAACACATTGTGTCCAACTGTAATGATCATCACGTTAACCCCCTCGAGCCCTTCAGCAATTCCTCCGACCAGCCGAACACCAGATATCTTAGGCTTAACTTTAACAAGAGGATCGTACACCCTTATGCCTCTGAAGCGTTTGCGAAGTTGTTTTATCAAATCCAAGCTCGGTGCGTTTCTGATATCACCAACATCCTGCCTAAACGCAAGCCCCATCACAAATACCTCTGAATCGCTAGGGTCTATGCCGAGCTTTTCTGTTTCACCAAGCAGCATCTTCACAATCTCTGAGGGCCTGTTCTGGTTTATCCTTCTCGCAAGGCTGACCAAGTCCAACTTAGCGCTAAACTTCTTCGAGCTATCAATTAGATATGCCGAGTACAAAGGTATGCAAGACCCACCGACGCCTATTCCTGGAAGATGTAGATTACAATATGGTTGGCTGTTCGCAGCTTCACGTACTTTAGAATACGATGCCCCTACTTTTTCAGACAACCTTGCAAGCTCGTTAGCTAACGCTATGTTAACGTCTCTATATACTCCTTCAAAGAGTTTCTCTAACTCAGCTTCCAGAGTATTATCAAACTCAATTACCCCCTTTCTGGCTATGGTCGAGTACAATCCGGAAACGATCAACCTAGATTTTTCATCATCAGCACCAACTATCTTAGGATAGCTACTCACTATGTCCTTAAGGGCCCTGCCGACATATACTCTCTCCGGGCTGTAAGCCAGCCCAAAATCTATTCCGCATTTCATCTTGCTCTTTTCTTCAAGTAATGGTCTGATTACTCCCTTCGTGGTCAGCGGCGGAACGCTAGACTCCACAATGACCACATCACCGTATCTGAGTTCAGAGCCTATGGCATCGCACACATCTTTCATGTTCGAGAAGTCGGGTTTTTTGTTGCGCAAAGGGACTGGAACGGTTATTATTTTCACATCCGAAATGCTACTTACTTTGTAGTTGTCGTCATAGACTTCAATTTTTCCAGCAGATGCTAGTTCTTGTAAGTGACTCTGCAGCTCGGCCTCCTCTTCAGGGAATGGCACTTTTCCGTTCCTGATCAACTCCAGGTGTTCTTTATCCTTCGTAACTCCAACCACTTTCGCTCCAGCTAATGCCCACGCTACCGCCAACGGAAGACCAACATAACCAAGGCCAAAGACCGCAACTGTTACCTCGCCTCCCTTTAACGCGTCCATCGCTTTCTTGACATCGAGATGGAATATCTTCGTCATTCCACATATACCCTCTTTAAGCACTACTAAACTTTTATCTCGTCAGCCCTCCTTAAGGTATGCCGGAGGATGGCAAAAAACAATAAGATATTGATAGACATCCTTACACCTAAGCACGTGCTCTTCTTCAATTCTCTGTCTCAGCGGTTGATTAAAAGGGGCTTCGAGGTCTTCTTCACAACCAGGAGGTACAGTGAAGTTGAAGGAATGATGGATCTACTTAAAGTCGATGCTCAAGTTCTAGGCAGACATGGTGGCGCCGACCTTTTTAAAAAGTTGCTTGCGTACTCAGAACGCGTACGCTTACTTGCCGAGATAGCAAAACGGGAACGTCCAGCGCTGATGTTGTCAGGCGGGTCTCCTGAGGCAGCTAGGGTGGCATTCGGGTTGAAGATACCGCATTTCATGGTCAACGACTCGCCGCATGCTTCTGCGGTAGGCAGGCTTACAGCACCACTATCTGATAAAATATTCACTCCTTGGATTATACCCGTGGGCGATTGGTTAGCTTTGGGTGCACCTAAAGGTAGCGTCGAGCGTTACCGCGGGCTTGATCCCGTCATCTGGTTAAAGGATTTCAAGCCGAAAGAAGCAGTTCTTTCGGAACTGAATCTAGATGCTAATAAGCCTATAATATCCTACAGGCCCGAAGAGTTTCAAGCAGCGTACTTAGGCTCAAGAGAACCGAAAACATCACCGTTGATTAAAAAGATCCTATCAAAGTTAAAGGCCAGGTTAAAGATGGACTTTCAGATCGTAATAATGGCCAGATACGGTTCGCGCAAACCTTACTATGAGTACTTCAGAAGAGAGGCAATTTATGCAGACAAGTGCGTAGACGCAAGAAGTTTGATCTACTTCTCCTCGGCCTTCATCAGTGGTGGCGGTACTATGTTGGCAGAGTCTGCGTTATTGGGCACACCTGCAATATCCATATATCCCGGGTCAACTAGGGTGGAAGAATATTTACTAAAAAAAGGACTGGCATGGAAGCACAAAAGCCAATATTTAACTGAACGCATCTTATCTTCATTCCTGACTATGCCTCCCTCTGCTAGAGCGGCGATGAGGTCAAAGGCCCGGCAAATCTTAGAAAACATGGAGGATCCTGGAGATAAGATACTGGCGTCCATTGAAGATTTTCTTAGCTAGAAACCCTTTCGGTCGCTCTCTTGAACAATATGTGATAAATCAGCCTCCAAAAATAGAGCCATATGAGCACTAGGAAAGCCGACGATGTTGCTTGAATCGATGTGGTTAAAAGCCTGCCCAGGTTAGGCTCCAATACTCTATAAAGAGTAACATTGAGCGTGTACAACAAAGGCGCGCCCAACAAGATCACGAGAAAATTAAACAAGAACAACAAAAGTATAGGTAGAGCTTTAACCATGGTTCACCTCTCACCTCATAAATACAACCGCAGCGATTGCCAAAGCGCTGCAAAAAAGAGCCATTTTATAATACGCTGTCACTATTTCCCTCTCTGTTTTATAACCGAGCACCGCCATGAACCTAGTTAACGTTATCGGTGCCCTTGGATCTAAATTAGGCTCTATCGTCTCGTCGGATTTTACGATTATTGGCCGCACGTTGATCTCGCTTCTCTCGAAAAGCTTGCCTACGCTCGAGAGGATGAAGAACGAATTTGTTACTTGGGGCATCAACGCGATTACGCCTACCATCTCCAGACCGTTCATTACTGCATAGGCTCCTATAGCTGCGCCAAGTGAAAGGCTTCCCGCATCCCCTATGAAAACGCGAGAGGGATATTTGTTGTAAAGGAATAGAACGAGAGTCGGCGGCAATACGAGCGCCATAGATATTGTCGAGGTAATTAAATCCCCTTGGTGCACTCCGAGGAAATGACTTACGAGCGAACACAAGTACAACGTAGTCAATGCTATAAGCGAGGTCCCAGAAGCAACGCCGTTTAAAGGATCGAACATGTTGATTGCGTTTGAGGTAACCGCCAAAGCCACAGGTAAAATCAGAGCATAAAGAGTCGGCACTCTGAAGCTTATACCAAAAGAAAGTCTGATCACATCCGGGTATGTTTTAAACAGAATCAAGGGTATTGCTGCCACTGCTGTCAAAATTGGTTTAATATGGCCTCCAAATTTAAAGAATCTGTCTAAAATACCTATTACGCCTGCAGTCAGGACGACCAACAAAAAGGCAAGCGTGCGTTCATTAACGAAACCGGCCGCATAAGAGGCCGCAAACGCAACTGAAGTTCCTATTAACATCGCGACTCCCCCCATCTCAGGCAGCTCTCTCTTATCGGCCTTGTGCACATCTTTTCCGGTTATTCCCCTTCTTGGAAACAGTTTTATCACCAAGAATTTCATCGCAAATACAGTGGCGATGAAACCCGAAACGCATGAAATTACCAACGCTAAACAAAGATCCGGCATTAACCCATGAACGTTAAATCAACCTAATATAACTTTTAAATCCGAAAAGGTGTTCGAGCTACATGGAAGAACTGTCAGGACACACAGACATCTTGATAACGTTCTCGTTTATTTTAACCGTCCTGGGTTTTGCTTGCAACATAATCCTGTCTGATAGCGCCAGGGAGTCGAAATATTTCATGCACCTGGGTGACAGTAACGGCCTAATTAAACCCTCGTTTCTCACGTCACATAATTTTACGGTGGATGTATTTATCGGTCGTTCGGGAAATGCCGATGTTAAAGCTAGTCTGTACGTGTTGGTAGGCGGTGCTCAAAGCGATATTAACGAATCAAAAAATAACATAACCTTCTCAAGCTTCACCAAAGCCTTATCTCGCTCTTTGTATTTATCCCCATCAGAAACGCTCTCCTTATGTTTCCACTTTTTTATAGATGGCAAAAACAAAGCGCTTTTAATAAGTAGCGGGTCCCAAAGAGCTGCGATTGATCTGGAGGAGGTCGATACCCTAAGGATCGCTTTCGTTGTAACGAGTTCTGAGGTCTTCGATCAAGGGACGATCTCCATAGACTCGTCGGAAAGTGCTTGGGTCTCGGTCTGGTGGAAAGCCCCATGATCTTAAAAAAACAGGTCAGACACATTCTCGTTCTCTCCATAGTCATGTCGGTCTCGGCGCTTAACCGGTTAAAGGCGCCTATAATAAAAGGCACGCCTTATGGTCTGGACTTCTATGAGTTCGTATCTTATGTTTTTTCTGCAAACACGCCATCCGATGTTCTGCGTCTGCCGCATGGCCCGATATTCTATTTCTTTTTATTTGTTTTCAAGGGCTTAGGGATTGATTTTTTCTTGACATTAGGAACGTACGTACTTCCGGTGCTCTTTTCAGCCACGATTTTCCCCCTGTATTTTTTAAGTAAAAAAATTTTCAAAAGCGAAGATGTTGGCTATCTATCCTTGCTCATAGCCGGCTCCGTAAATATGTTGGTTCACCAAACCGGAGCCACAGTAATTCCGGAGGCGCTGGGCCTAATGTTCGCCGGGCTCTCGTTCATATCCCTTCTAGACTCGCTGGAAAAGTCTAATCTCAGAAATTTCATTACATCTACTATACTTTTGTTGCTCATCTCTCTCTCACATCACCTTACAACTCTTGTTTTCTATGCCTCTCTCCTCATCGCCCTTTTTCCTTTTCTGTTGTTACCCAAAACCTATTCGGACGAGAAACCTCGGTTGTTAATCCCTCTTTCATCTCTTTTCCTGTCAGCGCTCTTAACTATTCTGTATTGGTACAATTTCACATTCAACTATACTCTAAAACTGGTCTTCTACGCTTTCAGCGTTAATCACTGGCTTATCTTTTTGATGATATCATGCGGATTTCTCGTAATGCTAATCTTCCCTTACATAGTTAGGTTCTTGAGCAGACCCTTCAAAATATCTATTATGCCTTGGGCGATGGCCCTCTTGGCATTCGGTCTGTTTGTGATAATAATCTCCTCCTGTGAGTTCCGTCTCTTTTTAACTCCCGTGATTTTCTATGGTCTTCCGATGATGCTTACTGTAGTACCCCTATCATGGGTAGGTCTGAGATCTCTCTTTCAGGTTGAAAAATCATATATCAAAAAGAGCCTGATGTTGGCGCAAATTCTAGTTCCTAATATACTTTCGACATCTTTCCTAATGTTTCGCGAGTTGTCTTTCATGAGCTACAGGATGATATCACTAAGCCTATTTTTCAGCTCACCCTTCGTAGCCTATGGGACATTAAAGACGATACACGAGACCCCGAAAAAAGCCAGAGGTTTGCTAGTTCTCGTTTTCGCATGCCTAATCTTCTCTCTGTCGTTGACTTCAACTCCTAGCAAAGAATTCCTATGCGGGATCGAGGAAAGCTACTCGAGAGAGGAGCTGAATGCAGCTAGGCTCGTAGTTAATAGTTTAAAAGACGAATTCGCTGTAGATGCTGATATCCGGTTCGGGAACCTCCTCCTCTTCTTCTCGGAGGGCAAGTTGAAGAACATCGTCGGAAACCGGATGTATTTTCAGAACATCAGCGATAATTTGCTGGTCCAAATTTCGAGAGGCGGTGTCATCCACTTGCCTAATTCTACAAGACTCATAGTAGTCACAAGAAGCATGTTAAAGGAAGAGGGTGGCGTAGTCGTGCTTCCGTTTTACATGGATCTGAAACCCATAGAGCTTAAAGACATCGATATTTTGAACGACTACGAGGGCTCAACTAGAGCATTAGACTATCAAGATGTTACGGTATACGTAATAGAGTGGCGTAGCACTACCGAACATTAACAAAATGTCTCCAACCGCGTCTTTCAACCTTAACTAGTTCATTGCCTCTCCGCCACCAGACACCACGATCGTGTACAACCTCCCCGATCTTGAGAAGTCTTCCGCCGGCTTTCTCGACAACCCCTTGTGCCGTCTTCCACCGTCCTCTTTTAACAACCGCAACAAGCTCATACTCCTCTCCCCCGTGAAGAACGAGTTCCGAAAGGTCGAGCCCGTTCTTCAAACAGAACCTTTCAAGCTCTTCAGAATGTGGCAAAAGATCCAGCCTCACACCCATATCGCGTCCCTCGCTACTGTCAATTAGGTTATATATGCTCAGGGCTAGGCCGTCACTCGAGTCGGTGCAACCGCTCAGCACGTTTGCACGCGAAAGGGCAACTCCCTCAGCAAGCCTAGCCTTAGGAAATAAGAACGCCCTCAAGAATTTACGTCTATAGGCTTTATCCCTAGCCTCATTCGACATTATCTTAAGCCCTGCGGCGGCATCTCCAAAGGTGCCAGTTACTGCGATTATATCTCCCTCTTTACCGATCTCTCTTCGGACTGGCGGGTACTTGCTAGTGCCGAAAGAAGTCACACATACGCTCAGGTCATCGGCTTCGTTTGTATCTCCACCTACTATATACCCACCATACTCTTTAATAGCCATGGAAAACCCTCTCGCAAGGGTCTTAACGCCTTTCATCCCGATTTCTCTTGTCAACCCCACAGAGATCATATAATACTTCGGCCTCACACCTTTTGATGATAGATCGCTTATCGAGGACACCATGGCCTTTCTTCCTACATATTCGAGCCCGGTTCCTTTGACAACATCCGTTGACGCCACAAGCATGTCCGTAGCGATTGTAAAATATTGTCCACCCGTTCTGAACGCCCAAGCATCATCATAGAAACTGAGTTCTGATTCTTCAGGGAACTTGTTTATACCTTTCATCAGTCGAATTATCTCATCCTCGTTCATAACAGCGCTCTATTCTATCACCGCTCCTAGAACTTAAAAATGTCTGCCGTCCCTCCTTTCTAGCATTCATAAACGCGCTCTCTTTATTCAATTCAGCCTTATCAAAAATAGTTGTAACAAGCTTGCGCGAGTGCATGGTCGTTTGAAGATAAATTTAAAAGACCGCATCTCCATTAAAAAACTAATTGAAAATCGCCCCGGTAGCTTAGAGGTTAGATCCGAGAGACCAGAGCGGCGGTCTCGTAAACCGCAAATCGCGAGTTCGAACGTAAATGACCGAAAATCTCGCCCGGGGCTCTCAAAATATACTTCCGCATTGAGAGTGCTACCCGAAAAGGTCATTTTTATTCCTCATTGGTTTAAACACGCGCGGGATCCCAATTATCATACCTTTGACCCGATTGTGTTAACAGGCGCGCGCCTAAAAAATTTGGAGGGCATCCAGAGGTCAAAGCCCTGCTGGGTGAAAAAAAATCACTTGTAGTGTACTTCACTAACGGGGTCTACCTGTGGCTAGGGTTAGAAAAGTCGTAAGTGGACCGAAGGGGACTCGAACCCCTACCCTCTGGCTCTTCCGTTTTTAGATTGCGAAGCCAGCATTCTACCTTTGAACTACCGGCCCATCCACTTGCTGTAATTGCCCTCTACTTTTATATTTTTAATCCGTTTTCCTTCGTGAAAGTCTTTGCCGCGTTTCTAAGCCAATAAGATTTTCAAGCCTTTTTTTCAGGCTCGCAAGTAGTCTAACAGGACTGGAGAATACAGTGACCAAGCACATAGATCTACTTCGGTCAAGCTCATCTGCACTCTGCATATTTGGCGAAGCAAATCAGCACCAGGTAATAATCCTCGAGCGAGATCTCTTATTTTTAAGTCCTTTCAAGTTGTTCCGCAAACTATATTCAAGGATCTCCGTAGCATTTTCTATTCGACTACTCTTGGCAATAAAATGGGTAAATTTACATTTTCTTCGAAGCACTGTCGCTCACTTCCACGCTATCTCGTTTGCATCTTCTGCTCGGTAATTGTTTTTTACAGCATGTAAGAGAGTCAAATCTTTTTGAAATGGTCAATTAGGCGACATATCAAATCTCATGGGACTTAAGCACGGTCGTTTTGCAACAAGAAAAATCGTTTTTTCATTTGTCTTTTCCTGTCTGGCTAAAAGTTTCGTTATCTGATGATATAACGAACTCTGTCCATTCAATCAGCTCGCTTCTTTTGATTAGAAATACACAAAATAATACCACAATTAATTATTTTGGGTTACTAAGTTCTAAAATATCTGCTGTAGCTCCAAATCATTTAAAAATGATATTTAACACACTTTAATACGTCAACGTCTAAAAATGTACCATAAATACTTAAATATATCATCCTTGTCGAAAGGAGTGCATGACACTCAAGGTGTCTATGGACTCCGAGGATATACCAAAGGCATGGTACAACATTCAGGCCGACCTACCGACACCACTTCCTCCTCCTATAGACCCAGCGACAAAAGAACCCATTAAACCTGAGGTTTTGGAAAGGGTTTTTGCAAAGGAGCTGATAAAACAAGAAGTTTCCAGAGAACGCTGGATAACAATACCTGAGGAGGTACGCGAGGCATACTCTCTATGGCGGCCAACTCCACTATATAGAGCAGAGCGGCTAGAAAGGCTGTTAAAAACACCCGCAAGGATCTACTTCAAGTACGAGGGAGTAAGCCCTCCAGGCTCTCACAAACCAAATACCGCTGTCGCCCAAGCTTACTATAACTCAAGGGAAGGAATTGATAGGCTCACGACAGAGACTGGAGCAGGACAGTGGGGATCAGCGTTGGCTTTTGGTTGCATGTTTTTCGACGTGAAAACAACAGTTTACATGGTGCGCGCAAGTTACGAGCAAAAACCCTATAGGCGTGTCCTGATGGAGCTCTGGGGCTCGGAGGTGCTCTCCAGCCCGAGCGAGAAGACGAGTTTCGGGCGCTCTATCCTTGCAAAAGATCCAAACTGTCCCGGGAGCCTAGGCATAGCCATAAGCGAAGCTATAGAAGACGCAGTTACACACGAGAATACTAAATACACATTAGGCAGCGTCCTGAATCACGTACTCTTGCATCAAACGGTTGTGGGATTGGAGACTAAGGAACAACTCGCTAGAGTAAACGAATATCCTGACATCATGATTGGGTGCATAGGTGGTGGCAGTAGCTTTTCCGGGCTTTTCTGGCCATTTTATTATGACAAAGTTTCAAATAAGGCCCCAAAGGCCACAGAGTTCCTGGCAGTAGAACCTACAGCCGCTCCCAGCATAACCAGAGGAGTTTACATGTATGACCACGGGGACACGGCTAGGCTAACACCGTTACTCAAAATGTACACACTTGGGCACGACTTCATACCGGCCCCTATTCACGCCGGTGGGTTGAGGTATCATGGCAAAGCACCTACACTTTCTCTCTTGGCCAAGATTGGCGAGGTCAAAACCGTAGCGTATAATCAAGTTGATGTTTTTAAGGCAGCAGAGCTTTTCATAAAAACCGAGGGCATAGTGCCCGCTCCAGAACCAGCCCATGCTATAAAGGCCGTTATCGATGAAGCAATCAAGTGCAAAGAACGCGGCGAAGATAAAACCATAGTATTTCTGCTTTGTGGTCACGGTCACTTTGACATGCGTGCTTATGAAGACTTTCTTAAAGGTAGGTTGCCTCCTTTTGAGTATCCAGAAGAAAAGGTGATGGATTCCACTCAAAGACTCAGAGAACTTTACCCGTGGGTAGACACATTACCCTACTAATAAACCAGTTTTATTGAGGATGAGCTACAAGAAGAGAAGCCCCTTTTTCTCCTATAGGTCATGAACAACAACGCCTTAATCGTCCTTTATTTACTTCGATGCTGTGTAATTAAAGGTGTAACTTTTTCCGTGTTTCCATCCTCCAGAAAGCTTAATATGGTATTTGCAGAGCCCAAGGACAAGAATGAAGCTCATAATTTTCGGACCCCCAGGTTCCGGAAAGGGTACCTATTCGTCCAGGTTAAGGGACAAGTTCGATCTTGTTAAAATTTCAACAGGCGATATATTTAGGGAAGAAGTGAAAAATAAGACTATACTTGGAAGTAAGATCGAAAGCTACCTAAGAGAAGGAAAATTGATTCCTGATGAAATCGTGATATCCGTTGTCAACCAAAGAGTACGTGCTCTGGAAAACTTCATACTCGATGGATATCCTAGGACTGTGGAACAAGCGAAAGCTCTCGATGAGATCACAAAAATAGATGCTATAATAAATATAAACGCTCACGAGGAAGTACTCATAGAAAAAATATCTGCAAGAAGGATCTGCTCTAACCCTAAATGTGATGGTAACTATAATATCGCTGATATTCATAAAGTCATTGGTGGCATAGAGTATATCCTGCCTCCAATTTTACCCAAAGAGGATATGAAATGCGATAAATGTGGTTCCCAACTCATTCAAAGAGATGACGATAGACCTGAGGTGATCAGGGAGCGGCTGAAAGTTTATGAACAGCAAAGCAAGCCTGTAATAGATCATTACAAAAATAAAGAGGACAAAGTACCTTTTTTAGAAATTTGGATGAACAGACCTCCAGAAGAGATCACAGAACAAATAATAAAGAGCCTGAGAGCTTTAGGGCTAGCTAGAAAATAACCTCCTCATAGGTCACAATTTTGCTAGAAAAGAATTATATCTCTTTAGCTTGCTCCTAAAACAAAATAATGCAAAAGAAGAAAATTGTGATCTCGTTAGATTTTGTAGGTACTGTGATATCGAACACGTACCTTGAGTACTTCTGGAAGGAGTCAATACCTCGCGCTTATGCCGAAGAGAAGAAAATTTCACTTGAAGAGGCTAAGAGGCTAATCCTAAAAGAATACGGCAAAGTTAGTCCTGATGAAATTAATTGGTATCTTCCAGAATATTGGTTAGATCGCTTTGGCATAGAAAAAGACTTAATATCGATCGTCGAGGAGTCTTTGCTTTCGCTTGAGGTTTATCAGGATGCCTTGGAATTTATTAAAATATTTGAGTGTAAATGTAAGCTGGTTATCACATCCAACGTACCCTCGCTACTTATTTCAAAACCCCTCTCTTTGTTAAATTTAAAATTCGATAAAATTTACTCTTCTTCGGACATGCGTATAGTAGGCAAACCCCCAAGCTTCTATAAACTCATCCTTAAGGATTTAGGCATATCGCCTCTGGATATGATACACATAGGCGACGATGAAATTAACGACGTGGAAAATCCGCGAGGTGTTGGAATTAAAAGTTATTTGCTAGATAGGGCGGCTGGCGCGACTTTAAACTCTTTTGTGGCAATTATTCAAACGATGATAAGTTGAAAGACAAACAATCAAGTTTGAAAGATCGAGCAAAAATTAAATAACCGAAAGACATTTGTTGCTAACAAGCCATGAATGTAAACTTTGATAAATTAGCGAAAATGCCTGTAGTGGATTGTCACACGCATTTCTTGGATCCGAAAAGGGTCAGAGATATTCTAAAGGTCATTTCCATAGTGGGCTTTAATAAGGTCGCTCTGTTAAGCCTAGTAGACGAAACCAAAGTTAATTACAATCCTGAAGCTCTTCTAATTAAGGCCCAATATCCTGAGCTTTTTTATGCTTTCGGGAGCCTAGATTACTTCTCTTGTTTTAAAGGCGGTGAATCTTTACCGCTTCCAGAACAGGTTGACTTGATGGAAAATATTGGATTTGATGGGGTGAAGATGGTCGAGGGCAAACCCAGTGTAAGAAAACTACTTGGTATAAGGTTTGATAGCTCTTTCTATGAAGGCTATTTTGAACGTCTCGAGAAAAGGCACGTTCCTCTACTTTTTCATGTAGCCGACCCAGAAGAATTTTGGGATCCTGAAAAAGTACCCAGCTGGGCTAGAGAACAAGGCTGGTTTTATGATTCGACTTACCCTACTAAGGCCAATCTTTATGAGGAGGTCAGTAACGTTCTAGATGAGCGCAGTAACTTGAGGGTGATATTCGCTCATTTCTACTTCCTCTCAGGTGATATAGACGCCGCCTACACATTTCTTGACAGATACAAAAACGTGTTCCTTGACATAACACCCGGAATAGAAATGTATTACAACTTTTCCAACAACCATACCTCTTGGCGTGATTTCTTCATAAAGTATCAAGACCGCATTCTTTTTGGAACTGATGCGAGCAGTGAACAAGATGTAGGGAGCGCTATTGCGCGAATTTGGTTCGTTCGAAATTTCCTTGAAATGGATTCGAAGTTCAACCTGCCAAGTGAGTCAGATAATCTTCTAAAGGGTCCTGAAGAAACATTCACGGGTCTCGGGCTTCCTGAGACAGTATTGGAAAAGATCTATCACAATAATTTCACAAATCTCGTAGGTTGTGTTCCTAAAAAAATTAAACCTGATCTGGCAATTGAGGAGTGCTATAGGTTAGCAGCTGAAGAAGCCGATTTAAGAGGCAAATCGATCCGTGAGACATACGCAGCTACCTGTGCTGAAGAATTAAAATCGTTACTCTAGGTACTAGAAGCAACAAATTTTATTTACGAACTTTCCTCTTTAAGTAGCAGATTAACGACTGGATAAAACGTCTTTCAACACAGGATTATACTTATAACTTAACGATGACTTATAATTCACGCGTTCTAAAAGGTCAGAAGGAGTACCAAGGTTCGTACAATCTTACGCACTCAAAATCTGACTTTTCCTTCCCATACCTCACGAGCGGTTTGGTCAGATGACGCTGTGACCTAGGTGGTGGAAGGTAAGTTCCAAGATCCAAGTCTCTCTCAATTCTAACATATTCGGGCCCATTCATCTTGCGGCCACATTTTTCGCATTCGTAACCTTGGTCTCTGCCTTTACTTTTACATCTCTTATTGCATGTTGAACACCTAGGTGCCATCTTCATTACCACATCAACCAACGTCTTCACCACCAGTTTTTCTACATTGACGGTGACACTTTGGTCAAAGGTCTTCGCGCAACCGTATACTTCAATGAAATCACCCTCTCTAAGTTCCATTAGAACATCTCTCAACTTGCCACCTTGCTCATAAACTATTATATCGGCTTCACCGCTATCATCTGCTATTTTAGATACGACATGCCCACCAGCGATTCTTATGGGGTTATCCGAGATGCGGCCACATAGTTTAATTGGCTTATATTGTTCAATCTCCTTTATTTTTACTGATGTTGCCGGAAGATGCGCATCGGTCCCTTGGTTGGTCCTAAAGATCATCCATCCCTCATACTGTTCGCCAAATCTCAGTAGCTTTACGGCGTTTGTAAGAGCCCAGGGCTCCTCCCCTCTTATTCCAGCCAAAACCGGGTCTGGCCCACGCGGAGTTATCAAAACTCTTTCTTCCTCATAATCATAGTTATTAAAGGTCATGGGCCGTGTAAGTTTATCCATCATCTTAACAGAATCTTCATCCACCAGCCTCCTTTCACCCCATTTTTCCCTTTTGCGATAAACCAATAACTCATATGTAAAATCGTCTCCCGGTATCAAAGCACCAAGAGCCGCAAGCGCGCCTACCAAACCTCTGTTACTACCCTCTTTCAAAAAAACTATATCGGCACCAATCTTTTCACTAAGTTCAAAGGCCTCTTCAAGATTTACGATGTCCCTTAATGCTTTTATATAAAAATTTCTAACACTATCAATTGTATGTAGTTTTTGAGTCGTAACAAAAACTATCGTAGGATCTGTCCTTTCGTGATCTAAATCCGAGTTCTGTTTTATCATCTCTGCTATAGTATATTTTATCCCGTCTAAATCAGAGCTGTTGATTCTAAGTCGCATCGCATTTGCCCCATTTCCTCTTGTCTTCCATGGAACGTTAGGGTTAAGTCTCACAAGAAGAGGATAGTCCAAAAACTCAACATCGTATTTAGAGGTTATCTCCTTTACCGTCCTAAATGTAGCATATGTAGTACAATACGCGCGGGGTGAGTCGGTGTCATCTATTCCGACCTGCAACACGATTTTGTCCTCGTTCATTTCACGTTTGCCTTAAAGGACGAACGCCTTCCACGGCTCTCCGTATTAAGATTTTCTGAGTTTTGATTGTACACAAGCAGAACTCCACCTAAGCTGTGCAGATTATTAGACGCGATAGCGGGGGGTGGATTTTCGGTACGAAACCTTCGAACCTTCGGCCGCTGAACGGTCACCGATCTCAGGGTTATGAGCCATCCACGGCTTTTTTTGCCTCTGCGGGATCTCCTAGCTTCCCCACCCTTATAGGCCGTTTGCTCGCTACGGCTCCCCGCCAAATCACTTTTTTATCAAACTTAGATATAAGTGTTTTTTAATGGCCTGTATCTCGAGGTCTAGATGAATCTATTCCCGAAAATGGCGCTTATCTGGATAAATATGGTGTTTGCAACCGTAAAAATCACGCCTTTCTCCGTTAACCTTTAACCTTAAGTAAGATTTATATACTGTAACTACGTAACGTTGTTACGTAAAAATGAGGCGTTGGAAAATCACGTTAAAAATGAAGAATTCAGAGCTTGAATTGAGGAGCAATGATATCGAAGAGCTGATTTCTATGGTTCATGAGTTGCCTAGGCTCACTGCAGAGTTGGAACAAACAGTGATGGTTACGAGATCGGCAACTGTTGAGTTCGAAGGTATTGAAGAACTAGTAAAGTATGACGAAAATAATATGCCAATACTCTCTGTACCTGACGAGTTAAGCGACAGGGATGTGATTTTGGTATTGCTTGCTGCCATGGGTGAAAAGGGGCTTAAGAGTGGAGATATCGGCATGAGGATGAGCCTAAGTGGCATAGTTTCTAGTGGTTATGCTTCACGGCTTTCCGAAATGCGAAGGGAGGGCCTTCTTGCAAAAAGACCTTCAGGTGAATATTTTCTCACAGAAAGAGGGAGGCGTGTTGCGCAAGAACTCATAGCTCGTTTGAGTTCCAAGGTGATGAGAAATGAACAGCTCTAATTTGAAGGTCAGTATTGAAGTAAGAGAAGGCGAATCTCCAATAGTCTCTGCCAGTTTCGAAGGCAGCGTAGATGAAGTCATGAAGAGCGTTTACGATTTCTTGTCAAAAGCAATACCACAATTCAGTTTAGTAAATAAGATAACTCTCCAGTTACCGAGCGCTTATGAGCTTGTTGAAAAAATTAGTGACAAGGTAAAGGTGTGTGAAGGACAAATCATGTTTTCAGACGCGGCCAGAGAACTTCAGACCGAGGAACGTTTTACCTTGGCGTTAGTGGCATCGCACATCGGGAATAAAATAGGATTGCTTCCAGAACCCTCTCTGTCCGTGAAATCTCTAGCTTCGATCCTTGGGGTCTCTGAGAAAACGATAATGAATATTGCTTCGTTACTTTCAAAAAGGGGGCTAATCAATAGACCAAAGAAAGGCGTTTTCGAAATAAACGCAAAGGGGATAGCTCTGACCATCGCAAAATGATCCTAGGGTCTTCGAAATGCCCTCGAAATCTGCGCTTAACGTAATCGACTTTTCGACTTTGTTGGAAGATCAAGAGCACGGTAACGCTACCTTTGTAGAACGTGAAATACTTCCGCGAAGATGGAGATACTCTGAACAGCTCGAAAATATTGAGATCGAAAGTTGGTCTTATCTGACTGCTGATGGGTCAACGGTACCCTTAGTTGCTGTGGACGCCTCTTCTTCAATAGTCGGTATGAGAAACGAACAACCGATAGAGGCAGTTCGTGCAGCCATTGTGATAAAACTTCCTGGGGAAAATCCACGGATAATCCGGCTAGGACCGTACCTGAGATCATATTCCTCAATCAATGACGGCATGGCTGCGCTCGAAACATTGGCCAAAAAACTTGCGTTGAACCAAATATCTGGAGGTATAGTACTCCTTGATGGGTTGATGTTATCCGAAGAGTATCATATGTCGCAAAGCGCGTGTGCTCGCTCTTACAATGATAATACTATAATATCAATAGTAAAAAGATTTGTGAGTACAAAGGTATTACCTCGAACTATAGATCGGAATAAACCAATCATAGCTAAGTTGAAAGATAGCGATCTCTATCTGTTGAAACTTGGGAGAGAACCGATTGTTCTCAAGTCCGAAATATATCCTTCAATGGAGATCGAAGACGTGACACGCATCGTTAATACCCTGTTGAAAAGCGATAGCATATACATGGCGTACCCAAATTCGCTCAGGCTATCCCACATATATTCCAAGATACTATTTACAGAGAGTATTGCTCTACGGAAGCTAGCTATGTGCGAATCGGGCATCGTGTTGCATCCTGTAATAAACGACAGGAAAATTATACTTGGTCCTATGTGGAGTTGAAAACATGTTATTCTTGCTCCGTAAATCTAGGGAAACTTTCGAACTTCTTGATTTATCAAATAGTGATGTGAGTATAGGTGATTATCTCATCATTAGGGATGACGGCAATTCCTATAGGAAAATACTTCTCCAGGTAGTCGATATATCATATGTTTCGATATCAAGTGAATTTGAGGAGTTCATAAGAATCTCTATCTCCAAAGAGATAGAGATAAAAGATTATCCAAGCGATCACGTCATGCAATTAACTCAGGAGATTCTCGATGCAAAGGTTCTGTTGTGCAAAGCCAGAGGCAGCATTGAAAGTGATGTCTTTAACCAAGGCATTTATTGGGCCCCTTCCCGTATGCGCTCTTCCGTGTTACCACTTCCGGCCTCTGAACTAATAGATGCCCTCCGGCCTCTCAAGAACATTCCTTTGAACATCGGCTATCTCAAAGATGGGGCGCCACTTCATATCGATCTCACAGATCTAGATGGGTCCTTGACAGTCATCATTGGAAGGAAGGGAACTGGTAAATCACATCTGGCTAAGATATTACTTGTCAATTTAGTGGAGCACGGGGCCCGCTGCATAGTGTTCGACCTTAACAATGAATACATACTACTTAAAGAAAACGCCAAGTTCATAACGCTTGAACCTGGAAGAAATCTGTCGTTCAACATTCGCGATATTGGTAAACAGACGTTTCTCGCTCTTATGGAAGAAATCATGGAGCTTCCACCAACATCGGCTTTGGAATTGAGCCGCATCTGGGAAAAACTAGTCAGCACTTCAAACCTAACGGTAAAGCATCTGAAGCAAGAAGTGTTAAATTCGAGGATAAACGAATACGTCAAAGATGCCTTATTAAGGAGGATCGAAATGCTAGTTTCCTCGGGCATAATCTCTGACATCTCAACATTCGATCTAGAAAATCTCATGAAAGGTAAAGAAGGTAAAGCGGTAATAGTGCTTTTACGAGGACTGCCTAGTATCTACAGAAGGGTGGTGGTTTCTCTAATAATAAAGAAGCTCATATCGTTGCTAGAGAATGACAAAATAGATCCCATTTTCCTCTTTGCTGAAGAAGCGCACTTATATCAACAGATATCTTTTTGGGAAGATTTAGTGACACGAATGCGACATATAGGCATATCTCCAATCTTCGTCACAAATGAACCTGACGCTTTTTCTGACTTCATATACAGACAAGCAGACAATCTGTTCATCTTCAACTTTTTGAACGACCGCGATTTGAACACATTATCAAAGATATCTAAGCTCGACGCAGATTCTATAATTTCAATGGTTAGAAGCCTCCCCTCAGGTAGAGTGTTGACGGTAGGTAACCTTACTGACGGCATACCTATCATATTTGACGTTTCAAAAGAAAGATACTTCAAATACGGAGCAACCAAAAAGGCGTTTAAACAATTCTATCAAGGTCAAGAAAAGAACTTGACCTTGCTAAAGCCTGCTCGTGTCGTAAGCTCCTCACAAATTCTTAAAAGTTGATTGTACTTGGCGGTCCTCTCTCCTCTACATGGAGCACCTGTCTTTATCTGTCCAGACGCTTTTCCGACCGATATGTCCGCTATGTACGTATCTTCTGTTTCTCCTGATCTGTGACTTACGATCACGTTCCATCCGCTCTTTTTTGCTAAGTCAAAGGTTTCAAAAGCTTCAGTGATAGTCCCAACTTGATTCAACTTGAAAAGCAATGCATTAGCAGCACCCATTCTCACTCCTTTAGAAACCCTGGATATGTTCGTCGTAAAAATATCGTCACCTACGATCTGCACTTTACCACCCAACTCTTTTTCGATTGTAGCAAAAGCTTCAAAATCCTCCTCGTGAAATGGATCTTCAATAGAGCGCACAGGGTACTGTTCCACTATGTTTTTGTAAAACTGTAGCAAATCGTAGGAACTTAACGCCTTGTTGTCAAGCGTGTATTTGTTGGTTTTTGGATCTAAGAAGTTGGAAGCAGCTGCATCTATTCCTAGGAAAACATCTGCCCCAGGGTGATATCCTGCAAGCTCTATGGCCCTCGTTAAGGCATCCAATGCTTCTATGGTCCTCTTCATAGGGGGTGCAAAACCGCCCTCGTCACCTACGTTTATCGCATTCGTGCCATAATTGCTCTTAAGAAATCCCTTGAGAGAGTGATATATCTCAACCCCTGCTCTCAAAGCCTCTGGAAAGCTGTCGAACCCCGCTGGAATGATCATGAATTCCTGAATTCTCAACTCATTCCCAGCATGTTTGCCACCGTTTATGACATTCATCAGAGGTACTGGTAGTAGATAATCTTCCTCTCTTTTAACGTATTCGTAGAGCTTTCTGTTTGATGCGGTGGCTGCAGCCTTGAGTACCGCAACCGATACCGCTAATATCGCGTTGCCTCCAAGCTTGCTTTTCTGAGGCGTGCCATCAAGTTTTATCATTATCTCATCCACCTCCTCTTGTTCTCTTGCATCTTTACCACGAAGCGCCGGACCTATAACCTCGTTTATGTTACGAACTGCTCTTGTGGTTCCCTTACCGTGAAATCTTTTGTTATTGTCTCTTAACTCCACAACCTCATTTATACCAACCGAGGCGCCGGAGGGAACCGATGCCCTTCCAACTGCCCCACCAGATAGACGTACTTCAGCTTCAACCGTCGGGTCTCCCCTTGAGTCCAAGATCTCTCGGGCCATTACAGATTCTATCTCGAATTTACCTCTTGGAATCATGGACTGCATTAAAAATGATCAAGATATAGGTGTTAATATCCCATGTTTATCATATCGTCTGTAACATCGCCGGTAGCACAAACTCAGCAAAGAAAGCCAATAACAGGGCGCCACCTAGAAGCTCTTTCCCTAGATATCTGTCGATCCTAGTCGCATACAATATAACACCTACAAGAGCCATCGGTGCATACAGGACACCTAAAATCCTCAAAGCGGTACTAAGCACCATGTTTGATATCAGCTTCACAGCGTTTTCTACTTCTGCAACTATGTTCTGTAATATCTTGGTGAAAACGTCCGTGCTACTTCCTCCGTCACAGTAAATGGGTACAAGTACCATTGAAGATGCTAACACTAATGCCGCTATCCTCTTGATCGTGCGCATTCGTACACATCTTAATAGTTTTCTTGAAACCTTTTAAGCTCCACCATTTTGAATGGTGGTAGCTCCTCCCGGTAGCATTGGTCCTTGACTTAAGAGGCGAGTTCTCGTTCAGCCAACTTAGCCATCAACGCGGGTAGTTCGCCTTATCGCTGCTCTCTCCCGAGCCTAGCGCGTTCGACGATTATGGCGCGGAGAATATCCCTACGGATATTGCCGCGTCTACGCCCGCCCGACGGGGTCGTTGGCCACATATCTGCCACCCACCTCTATCAGCCAAGGGCCGACACTTACCGCGAAGTTACTGGCCCCTGCATCTCGCCGGTTTCAGGAGAGGGGAACGGCGGCCTCCCCAGCCCTCCCTACCACCGATATAAATAGAATGTGGTGCCAGAAAAGTCTTTCTCTTGATTATTACTATCTTTCTACAGCCTCATTGTCGCGATCGTAAGTTAATAATGCCTGACGGAAGGAAGACAACACTCCTGGAGATCTCTCCTCCATAGTTCTCAAGGATCTCATAATACTATGTTTTGCCTGATCTCTATAAGGGCACATAAACCCGTTCTCGAATAACCCCTTTGCTCTGGAATAGCGTTCCACATCCTCAGTAGTTGCGAACAACAAAGGCCTCGATATCCTGATTCTCTCGGGGGTCTTCTCTCTAAAAACCGCGTTCAGGGACTTAGATCGACCCATTAACCATAACTCGATAAGCTTATCAGCTAAGTATTCATCGAGCGTTTCGCCAAGTGCTATATATTGTGCATCGAGTCTCTTCGCTGCTCTAAAGAGCGCTCGTCTCGTGAGGGCTTTGCAAACCGTGCATGATAATTCTCGTGATACGGTAGCATCTCTGATGATTGTTTCGAAATTCGGTACTCCCAATAAATTTTCTATCGGAAAAACCTCCAGCTCTTTCGTAAGGCGTTTCCTTATGTGATCTGTAACTCTTTCCTCTTCAGTTCCATCTCTCCATCTTCTCAGATGAACAAAAACGAGCTTAACATAAGGAAACTCCATTTCAGCATCTTCCAATAACGAAGATAACACCAAGCTGCTAACGCTTCCGGAGACTGCCACTAAAACCCTGCCTACTGGACGTAGTTTTCCTTCCTTTTTTATTGACCTCTCGAATTGTCTTTCAAAAGTTCTGGAAAAGCAATAAAGACACATCATAACCCCTGAATTACGATCTCTCAGGAATGCCTGATTCCGACCGCATATTTGGCAATTATTAACAATCATTCCTTAGTATCTAACTGTCATTTCAATACATTTATCAATTTTTTTTATTTTTGGCCCTCATGAAAAACCAGGCTCGTAAAGTTATCCATTTTAAGTTCAACTCGGAGGCTATCTCCTTCACCTTTTTTAAGGTGTCCTAAAGAATCAGATTAGTTTTTCATGAAGTTGTGAAGAAGTGGGCCGACCCGGGATCGAACCGGGATTTCCGCCTAGCTTACTCCTGCAAGAGCCGTAAGAGCGGCGTCCTACCGTTAGACTATCAGCCCGATTGTAAGAGTTTTAAAAATCTTCTTATATCTTTTTCTCCCTAGCTTTCATCAGTGCTTAAGAGTGAACTAGAGTATTTGCCAAGTTAGCGCGCGTATTTCCAAAATAATTCAAGAGGCTCTTGAACAGCCTCTTTTCGTTGTTTTTGGATTTTCCGTTATTATCGATCGCTTTTTAGTCCATTTAACCTTCGACGGGTATCCAATTGGGTTCAGGTTCCGAGAGGTTTCTCCTTGATTAATAGTTATATATCGAACCATGATTTTGAGCCGTGCAGGGTGTAGCGAAACTGGAATCTCATGAGCGCTCAAAAAACCTCTTCAGTAAGCTTGAAAAGTTGAGGCCGACAGTAGATCTCAAGTACTATCTGGGGATTTCATGTTTATTGATAGCCCTATTCGTTGGTATTACCATTAGGATCTCGGGCTTCAGATACGGCTTCTATCTTTCTGAGTTCGATAGCTACTGGCACCTAAGGTCCGCCAAGTACATAGAGGAAAATGGCCTCTATGCGTTTTACAATTGGGTAGACAAGATGAGCTGGTATCCTGCCGGAAGAGCTGCCGGCCCCTCAACCCCTCCTGGCCTACCGCTTTTACTAGCAATCACACACAAGGTGTTATCGCTTTTGGGTTATTCTGTAGACATAACTACACTAGCGATATTGTTTCCACCGTCATCTACAATAGTGGGAATACTCGCAATCTTTCTCTTGGGATCGGAATTAGGGGGATCTTCAGTAGGGCTGCTTTCGGCCTTGTTTCTCGCGCTGAATGGAAGTTATATAGAAAGAACAAATCTCGGTTTCTTTAAACACGAGACCATCGGTGTTCCTTTAATCATCCTCTCCTCTCTATTCTTCTTGAAAGCCTTAAAGTCAAAAGATTACAGGCTCTCTGCAACCTTTGCTTTGATATCTGGATTGTCTCTAGGTTATCTTATGATAAGCTGGACAGGTTATCTGTTCCAAATCGCCCTACTAGCGTCGGTCACAGTTCTATGTCTTATAATTAAAAATGTTTCCATAAATAATTTACTTATCAGTTATACGGTTGCCCAAGGTACAGCGCTATTGGTAGCCACTCAAAGTCCTCGCTCCGCAGCAGAGATGTCGTCCTTGTACATTTACGGTGTGGCTTTTACACTCGCTCTCTTAACGATCAGCAAACTATCCTCAAAAGCGAAAACTATTAGATCCAGAACACTTCTTTACGTCATTTCCGTTGTTACTCTATTCATCATTTTTCTATCTCTCTTTCAGATGGGCTATCTGACAGGTCTCTATGGCAAACTTTTAGCCGTAATAAATCCTTCTGTGAGGATAGAACAGGCAATAATCGAATCAGTTGCAGAACACAAGATAACAAATTGGTACTCCCTATTCATGGACCATGGCTTCCTACTTCTGTTTTTCGGAGTGGCTTTATTAAACGCAGTAAGAAAGCTGGATTTAAACAACACATTTGTAATCGCTGGGGGCCTATCCTCGCTATATTTTGCTAACATGATGGCAAGGCTAGGCTTGATCTTCTCCCCCTTCCTTGCCGTCTTGGCATCTCTTGGCATCTCGCAAGTAATCAATATAGAGGCAATCCCAGAAAGCCTGAGAGAAAGAGCATTTACAAGAAAAAGTAAGAGAACAAAGACAACGTTGCCTCAGGATGAGAAACTATGGTCCGCGTTTATCCTCATTACTGTTTTTATATTGGCATCATTTAACCTATTCTTGGATCCGAAGAGCTCCTCAATAAGCGTTCACCTCGGATCACCCGTAACCATCGCCTCGGCCAGCACCCCTTTCAAGTATAGCTTTCCTGACTGGCTGGAGGCAGTAACTTGGATCAGAGAAAACACACCCCCGGGTTCGGTGATCTTAGCTTGGTGGGATTATGGATACTGGATCACTACGTTGGGCGATAGGCCCACTCTAATCGACAACGCCACGATCAATACCACACAAGTGGCACTAGTTGGAAGGGCACTAATCTCAAATGACACCATAGCACTGCCGATAATGAAACGTTTCAATGTCTCATATGTAGTAGTCTTCTCCACTTTGTCTCAAAGCAAGTACATAGGCTTTTGGGGTGATGAAGTTAAGTGGATATGGATGGCAGAGATAGGCTACAACATGAAGTCGGAGCCTTTGACTCATGCGACTGCCAGAAATCTTTTTGGTGACTCGCAACTCGGCGGTGAGCTCGTAAAGTTAGGGTTGCTATCATCCTCTGACAGCAGCTCCCCAATAGAGTTGCCAAAGAGGGACTTCGTATTAACTAAGCTCATGGTGTATGGTGCTTTCTTGGGGAGTCAAAACATAGTAAACCCGGAGCCGCATTTCGAGCTTGTCTTTAGATCCTACTATGGGTTTGTTCTTATCTACAAAGTTAATTACAAGTATTCCGAACCTGTTTACAAGTCTGTTAGCGCATCGGTCAGCCAGCCTAATAGTTCATACATATCAAGCTACTTAGTAACTGAGGGGCGTTCGGCGAAATTAACTGTCAGCTCTTCTGAGTTTTCAAATGGTTCATGCGATCTAAACGGTACAATCTTGACGTTAAGTTCAAAGGCTAAGGTTGTTATAAAAACACAATCTGGCGACCTCATAACTTTACATGACGCTGTACCAGGCGAGCACAAGCTAGTATTCCTAGAAGGTAAGGTAGATTATTACATTAATGGGACTCTCGTAGAGGAGATCGCAATTGCGCGTACAGGACCTTTCAACATCGGTGTCTTGTGCGAAGTTTCAAAGCCACCTGAGAACGCTACGATTATCACTTATCCCAAAGCGGAAGTTTTTCTTTCTTCAATGGAAGTTGACATAGAATCCTAGCTAACATATTCTGGGCCTCTCCTTTCTGACATTATCTTCGATATCGAAGGGCTTTCCATTATCTTGGCATAACTTTCTTCGTATATCTTCATTATCTTTTCCACCTTTTCAGCTTCCTTGTTTAGGATTTCCATATTGGGCTGAAATCCAAAAAACTTGCCTATTAATAGCACTATCCTCTTGGACACCTCGACATCAGGCTTCTCACCTGAAGTTTCACCCAATAGACACGCTGCTGGAACCCCCATCATTCTTGCTAGACCTATGATTATACCTGCAGCTCCCACGATTGGCACGCCAGCTTGTGCAACTAGTACGCCGGCCCTCTTGAACTCTTGCACTATCTTCTGGTCGGAGGCAAGTACATAAACCCCACCTCTGTCCGATTCTGAGGAGTACATCCCACCTATCGTGATTACCAGAGAAGCGCCTCTTTTTTTGAGATATTTCAATAGCGTTTCGCTTGATTCATATTCGCCACCCATTATCTCTTGATGTTGGTCGCCTCTAACGACCAACAAATCATTGTTAATCCACTCGGCTTTCATCTTGTATATTCTTATCCCTAATATGTGGGCGACACCATTTCTATCAACTATAGTTTGCGTACTGAAATACGGTGACGTTATAAAGCCAATAAGCTCAGCGGGGTAGGTCTTCAAAAAATAACTGGTTACCAGCTCTCCAATCCTCCCTATTCCGGGAAAACCCACGAGTACAACAGGATCCCTTACATCCCTACCTCTCTTTAACCAAAGTCTTGCTCTCGTCATGAACCTAGGTTCTGCCGATAGTTCTTGTGCCATTGCAGTAAAGGACGTAAAGCCCCCTTTTAATGTTTTTATTCAAAGCCGCATTTAACAGACCATGCCATCGTACCTGAGGAAATGTACTAAGTGTAAAGCTTATACGATGGAACTTGAAAGATGCCCAAAATGCCATGGCCAAACAACCACCGCCCATCCGCCAAGCTTTTCTCCCGGCGATCCATTTGCAACTTTGAAGATAAAGGCGTTATTAGAAACAAATCTGTGGCACCGTCGAGATAACCCTCAAGGGGTCTGTATAAGGTGTGGTGATAACTTAGAAGGGCGATGAGCATTCCGAGGCAGAATTTCCCGACCTCAAGTTGTGAAGGGGGTCAATCTAAGATCTCGGCATATCCTCCAAGAGAGATGGCGTTTTTAACGATTTCATCTGCAACTTCATCCAGTCGTGAAGATGTTTTCTTAGGATCTGTTCCATAAGCCGTCACGTAATAAAGAGGCGGAGCCTGAGATCTAACCACAACGTAAATACCGTCAGCCGGTGCACTAGCATCGGCGACAACTCTCTTCAGAAGGTCTACGCCGTTAGGTTTGGTGAACAGCATCTTTATCCTCTTCGTCCGTTTCGTTTCCTTTTTAATAAGCTCCTTTCTCGCCAGAGTTAATATCTCGCCACATAACTCGGCGGGAACACCAATCCTTACCAAAGTCTTAGGTCCTTCCTCCAACGCCACTCTTAAAGCGTTACCAAGCGACCCGTATTTCTCCACGGCCTTCTTCTCGACCCTCGTTAAGAAGGACTTGTCATCTATTTTGTCCTCAATCACCTTCTGAACCATGGAAACAGCATTCTTCCTCTCCTTCCACATCCTCATTTTAGACTTGGCTTCCTCTTCAGAAATTTGTTTTAAAGAAACAAACACTTTATTGCTCTTCTTGTCTTCCCTGAGCACCCTGACAACAATTTTTGACCTGAGCTTTAACTTACTTTCCATTCTCTCCCCCCTCTTCAATTGTATTTCCGAAATGTGCAGGAAAGCATCTTTGTCATAATCTTCGAGCTTTAAAATTGCTCCATATTCCTCAAAGCCCACGACCTCACCCACTACAAGTTCCTCTGGCTTAAGCTCACTCATCTAAGGTCCCTTATTACTTGACCCCTTATCATGCTTCTTCCTCCACTAGGTTCAGCGAGCACGGTGTTGCATATCTTGCAATTCACTTTTGAAGCCACATGACTGAATACGATCTGTTCATTACCACAATTAGTGCATTTGACCAAAAAAAATGAGGATTTCGGCCCCTCATATGTCGGTCTACTTGACAACAACCTCACCTCACACTATCTCAAGTTTTTTAAGCCTAATGCCTTCGCGTTGTAATATGTAACCACACTCCTTACATTTTAACTTGATTGTCATCTTCTTAGTAGTCTTTACCGGCTTTGCAATGGGTGCTTTCTGACCTCCATATCCATGCCTATCTACTCTATCGTGGTGTCTTTCTCCTCTCGCCAGTTTTCTTCTTTTACCGGTCTTAAGTAGCGATACGGAATGTAGTGTGTGTTTGCCGCACCTCGGACAGAAGGTTTTAACCTCTTTGCCAATTTTCATGGGTTTGTAACACCTTTAAGATCGTTACTCAACCCTTTTGACAAATCCCCCACTTATAAGAATTTCCGCATCTTGATTTGGCAGAGTAACTATATCTCCAGGTTTCAACGGTCCGTGTTTTCTCCCATCGACTCCTATAAACTGTTGTACCTCTTTCAGGGCGATAACTATCTGATAAGGAGTGACGATTTTTTGCCAAAGCAAGATGTCGGACTCAGGCTCTATTTGACTACCACTCCTAATGTCCTCAGCTAGCTTTTTAATGATCCTTCTCGTCTCGGTTGCAAAGTTTATCAATCCATGGCTTCTTGCAGAATTAGTTTCTATATCGTTAGATAATATTGCCTTCTCAAACTCTATCATGAGATAATCTTCTAGTACAAAAGCTAGGACCTCCTCCTCTTTAATGGCTATCTTGGCGCTAAGCGTTTCTTTGTCAAGCAATGACATCCTCTCTCTTAGAGATCTAAAACTACCTACTGCCATCTCCAAGATCCTGTCTTCCCAAGCTTGCTCTGGTAGTTCTCTTGACCTACGCCAAAGCTCTAGCACGCTCCTCAATACTTTATATCACCTCAGCAACGCCTCTTAAAATTAGGAGAACTCCAACCTCGGTAGGTAGGTCTATTATAGCATTCTCATAAGGTCCATACACGTTACCTCCAACTTCTATCTTGGGTGCAGCTTTAACCATGACCTTTATGATGCTGCTCTGATGCTCTATATTAGTTAATATGTCATCTGCATCCACCTCTTGAAGATCTATCTTTAACTTAGGAAAACCGGTTTTGCTGTTTATGCTGCCCGGCATTCTGACAAGTCGGTGCAAATCTATAGTGACTACAGGATCAACTTTAACTTTAATTCTGTTGAGTGTTTGTTCAAAGATGTTTTTGAGATTATTTTTCCCAACGGCTCTAAGCAAGGTACCAAGTCTACCGCTTTCTAGATCGGCCAAAATTGCCGCTTTCTCGTTACGCACTCTTTGTGCAGCTCTTTGACCTAAAATACTTTCAAGCACACTTTGATTCTCAAAAACCTCTTTAAGCTCTTTGAGAATCCTTCCAGGCAGACCGATTTTAGGCATGTACATCTCTTTGTCCTCCTCCTTAATGACTAACAAATCAAGCTCTGGCGAAGGGTTTGCTATGTAATCGATCATCTCTTTACGAGCATCTTGATCCAGGCTTCTAACACCCTCTGAAGGAACGTAAACATGAAAGCCCCTGTTTCCGCTGTAGTAGACTTTTACATCATCGTATGAAAAACCGAACTCTTCAGTTAATATCAAAATCAGTTTTTTTGTCTCTAACATGGCAACTTCTATACACTCTTTGTTAGGAAAAGTAACATAGCTTACACCTTTCTTACATCTCGGACAAACTTCCACATAGCCTAACCCCGCATCATTACATGAGTTACAAACCCATACTCGTCTGTCCCTCCCACATTCAGGATCTATGTGATCAGCATCGATATCAAAGAACAGATCAGCTCCCTTAAATCCCTTCTCGTCCATGCTTGCTGTAGGATTATCGTATAATGCAGCCGAATGATAAGCATCCAATGGCGCTTCATTGATCAAGAAGGCCTTCACACTTTCTTCGTTTTCAAATCCTTTGTGTCTTACCATGACCTTATTTAAACCTATTACAAATCCAAACTCCCTCTCTAAAATCGGAGGCGGTATCCAAATACTCTGTTTGGATTTTAAATAATATTGTTTAATGTACTTCCTTACCAATGAGTAGTTTTTCTCGTTCAAACTTACCCTCCGGCTCTCTTGTAACTTAAGGGATTATTAATGCCATCACAACCGGCATCTGGGTAACATAGATTACTCTTTTTCATAGCATCGCAATTTGGGGTTGTATACTTTTTCTTCGACCCTCTCAATCCTGCCAGATGTTCTATTTGATATCTCGCTACTCTCGCGTTGAAGTCGGGGCTCAAAGAGAAAATCTCTAGGACCTCGTCTACTTCTTTATCGGTATTTAGCAAATAAGTGGCAAGGGCAAATCTTTCGAAATGAGAGAGATTCTCGCCCCTCTCCATCTTAGCTTTTAATCTGTCTATGCACGGTGGTGTAATTCTTGCACCAACAATCGGTGTTGTAGCTCGTTCCTTAAACACAGCGCCCCACTGTTTCTTTACTTCTTGGATGTATTTCAAGCAGTTCTCAGGAAAATCCTTAGGTGAAACTATTCTTAGTGTCCTGCTGTAGATTTTGACCTTAATAGCTTCCTGTATAAGCCTCCTAAACTCATTGTTGTTGACCAATACATAGCCTTTGGTGACAACCCTGTTCACAAGCTTCCAACTAGTCGCTCCTTTGAAAGCTGTCACGAATTTTAAATAACTTAAAACCGACACACCAAAATCTCCATCCTCCTCCTTTGCGATCACCCCCACCTCACTAGCTAAATTCACCAAATACGAAGCACTTTCGTTGTTAAGGTGAAGCCTAGCTCTCCTAGCCTCAGCAAGCGAGAAGACCTCCCTAAGCCTATTATCTCCTACACAAGCTACCAATGCCACAGCCAATGGGAATGATAATATCTCGGTCCTGTAATCGAACAAGTCTTCAGCGTCTTGATGAACCCCTCTCTCCCTTATTGCCTCCCCTATCCTCTCCACGGCTCTATTCCACACACGCTCATAGGTGTCATCTCCAAGATCTGTTAATGACAGATCAAAGATCTCGCCCGCATATTCTCTAGCCCTATCTAGAAAGGGGTACTTCGCTAACTCCAAAACGTTCAATCCGAAACATCAAAGTGGCCTCGGGTCTTATATATTAATGCACCCCTCAATTTCTGAAGGGGAGCAAACTTATTTATGTCTCAAAAGCGTGATGAACGTAAGATGTCCGCTGGACCGTTAGTCGAATTAGAGCTTGCAAATCCCTTTCTGTTACGGGACTCCTTTAGGATGATATCAGCCATCACTGACGAATCGCCTTTAAAATTCTCAGAATCGGGGATTCATGTAAGAGTTTTAGACCTTTCTGAGGTGTCAATGATAGACCTGTTCATACCAAAGGAAAGCTTCGAGGAATACACGCTCTCCAAAGAAATAACAGTAACCATAAGAGTGAGCGACATGCTCAAATTTTTAAAGGGGACGAAAGGTACTGAAAGATCAAAGATCTGGCTAGATGAAAATAAGCTAAACTTCAGGTTGCTGGGCGGCGTTACGAAATTCTTCTCCATACCAGTATTTCAATCAGAACAAAAGGAATTACCATTACCACGCATCGAACTAGAAAATTCTTTTGTAACGAACATATCTGTCATTAAATCTGTGATTGACAATGGCAAAGGGATCTCCGATAGCGTTGAGTTTTATGTAAAAGGTCCAAAGTTGACGATATCGATGGAAAGCGAACTCTCTAGCTATGGCGTTGAGCTATCAGCAGAGGCAGGTACTATATCCGATCAAAAACTCAAAGATGGGAGTCTTGCAAAATACGACTTAACAAGGTTGAGTGCAATAGTCACATCGATACCTCAATCGCAGACAAAAATAAGCTTTGATACAGCGAAACCTCTCAAAATCGAAGTTAAAATGGCAGAAGGCGGCACGGCTGTTTTCTTTCTAGCTCCAAGAGTGGAGTGACGGTGCTTATAATTAGAACTTGTTTATCTTATTTCGGTAATAGGTAAGTTTAAGGCCTAAATTCTCTGGCTAAATTATACAACTCTCAGTTGGTTAAGATTTCCATAAAGACTGCAAATTTCAAACTTTAGTTTTATACGCTAGGAGTATTCTCTCCAAGTATAGTTACATCGTGTACACCTAAAGAACTGGGTGGCACTTTCGTCAGCACCCCTGGTTTGCACAAGCCAAAAGTAAGCTTCACCGTTGCCGCACTTAGGGCAAACCGCCTCTACGACCGGAAGCGGTTTCAAGTCCGCGCCCTCTTTACCTATGACCTTAATTGCGCTCTTGGTCCTCTTTCTTTCCAAAGGCTTTACAATCCTTTTTACCGGTTCAGAATACCCGCATTTACTACATACGAATACTAACTGTGCTCCATCTCTTTTTAAAGTCATCCTGCTTTCGCATCTCTTACAAAATTTAATCTGGCTCACCAGTGTTCACGGGGGCTTATGCGCACAACATCCATCTTATAAGTTTTTTAATTCTGAGCAACGGGGCAAAGATGAGGCAAAAAGCTTCGCGACTCTTATCGCTTCCGGTTCCGCAGATACCCTTCTAGTAGTTCTTATGACTTCAATTGCTGAGCTCAGACTAATTCCAAAACATTTTATATAAAGTCGTTTTCCACTAGTTCCTACAACTACTTCTTCAGGCTTGCCGATATTAATAAGTATCTCTTTTTTAATATCGGCATAAGATGTCTTTTCAACTGCCCTTAAAATTTCATCTAGGTTTGGCTTTCTGTCCGTTACTGTGACTACCGGGATTGATGTTTCCTTCACTATTTGATCTGGATTAGCCAAATTTAACCCGGCGAAAGTCACGCCACTTAAAAACACCACTCTTAATTGGCCACGGTGTTTTGACCTGATAATCATGTCAGTTATCGCTGAAGTCGAATCCACGCCGTCGACTTCTACAGGTCTTATTTCAATTCCTTCTGGCCACATGTTTCCTCTATAAATAACACCAACGAGAAGCGCGTGCCGGTCTGTTCCTAACTTGAAGGGGGAGTCGTCAATACCCAAAGTCCTTATCTCTTTTTTTACTCTCAAACGCCTTGCTCGCCTCCTCAAGTATCTTATCTGCTAATTGAGCCATTTTAACGGCCTCCTTACCTGGGCTGCTTAAGGACTCGACGATATCTTCTAAGCTGATGTAATTTGATAGCCATCCGAATGCCATCAAGGCCTCAACGGCGTTACCAATATCATGCGTGTCCATCCTGCCGCTTAAAACCTCGTTCAGTTTCGACAATCTGGCTACCTGTCTGAGAAACTTGTTATCTACTTTGTTATGTAACACAGCGGACATTTCGAAAGCTCCAACAGCGATAGCTGCTGCAAGGTTCACAAGAGCATCTCCTATTCTGGCATAAACCTTAGAGTTGATTGCGCCTTTCAATGTATGTGGTCCTTTTGACCAAATTATTTTAGACACCCGACTCAAGAACGTACTATCTCTAGACAACCCTATTCATTTAATGAATTCATGAGCTTTTCAAGATTCTCTATGTCTTCTATAGCATCTTTCAGCGCTTTCTTCAGAGCATCTTCAGGGCTTTTATCACGCGTTCTTATTATCATTTTAAAACTTGGAATCAAGGGATGCTCAACTTTGAATGCGGAGTCAACTCCGCTTTGTCTTAGCAAGTAGCTGTTCAAAAGATTAGCTAGGGTGTAGGTTTCCTCACCTACCTCTATTTCTAATTCTTTTTCATTTTTCCTTAAAATTTTAATATCCATATTCACTGCAGACCTCAAACCTACCATATTCAGAGGCTGTTTTTCTGCCTTCCCTCGCACCGCAACTTTGACATACCAGCCTTCTTGAAACTTGCTTTAGAACGCCTCCGCACCTACTACAGTACCCCAAAAGCACACCCTCTGAACTATCGGATGTGGATAGATGGACTGCTCCGTTATTAACAGCCACGACTTTAGCTATGATTAGATCTCCTACCTTGAGGGCATCAACCATACTTCTCGTCCTTCTCCTAGAAACTCTCGATATATGTAATAAACCTACGAAATTGGACCTAGAAATCTTATTGTCTATTAACAAAATGTCAACCACCGCAAAAGTATCCTGAACTCGTGAGACCCGGCCTATTACCTTGCTACCCGGTCTCGGGACCAACAGCTCTTTCGTGGCCTCCACAGATAAACTCCTTGCCACCTTGTCAAAAACCGGCCTCCCTATCACACAAGAAATTATCGTGCCCTCATGTTCAAATACATTGCGCCCGGTTTGAGCTACTTCTATGGACGCTATTCCCTCTCCAGGGATCACTAATTCATTGGTTTTCAACTTTTGGTCCGGCCTCTCCACGTACAGTTGTCGAAACGGGCAACTTGTATCTAGCTGCCTCCAATGCTGCCTTCAAAGTTTTTTCATTGCCCTTGTTCGACGAAACTTTTAGGATCACTTGCCCCTTGTTAACCTTTGCCAGCCTTGTCACGGGTTTCCCAAATGCCCTACGCATGCCATCACTCAGCCTATCCGCTCCTGCTACTCCCAGTTGTTTGTGTTCTCTCATAACGAGATGTGGATAAATCATAACCTCTAAAGTGTACTTGCCTATGCCCAAAGTGCTCTCGAGAAGTTTGTTTGCCATAACTCTAGCTGATTCCAAAGATTCTTGTTTGATAAAACCGTCTTCTCTTGACACAAGTAACATCTTGTAATCACCCTCGTCCTTTCCGATCTTAAACTTGCTAATTTTAACACTCGGGGCTCCTGGTATGTACTCTGTTCTGGCGTAAGACATCTGTAAGTTATTTCTTTTCATGCCCCAACACGAGGCAGAGGGCTAGATTTAAACCTGTACGCCAGAATGGAGATTATGAGCTGCTGCAGCTGTTGAGAAGGCTATTGTCCCGAGATGAGGGCTGATGAACCCAGAAATTTTTAAAACATTGGCCAACATCGCCATCATCTTCGCGATTTTCGCCCTTATCATCTACGCCCTAGAACAACGAAGAAGGTCGAAAAAAAGGCTCTCCGAACTCTGGGAGAAGAAGAGACGGAGGGTCCACGAGGAGGAGAACAGTTGAGCGAAGAAGAGGAGGGCTCTCGAGAGATAGAAAACTATGGAGCGGAAGAGGAGCTGGACGAAACCCTGGCGCAGGCGCTTCGACCGCCGCAGCGTGGCGACCTGGAGCAGATCCTGGCCAGCAACCTCGCAGCCGCTGTTTTCGCTAGGCCCATCGACAAAATACGCATGATCTTCGAGGCCTTCCTATTATTGCCCGGAAAAGAGCAGGCTGCGATCGCTACAGATGAGGGTCGCCAGTGCATCAAAGAGCTCTACGAGGTAGCGGTTTCTTTAAGCAGCTTGGTCGAGGAGCCAGCGCCGCCGTATCTGTACGGTCGCTTTGCTAGCGTGCCCTGGAGCTTTCCAAACGACCAGGGCTGGCGTTACCTGCGCCGCTTCATGACCAGGGTCATCGACCTGTCGTTTTACCTCGGCCCCGAAGCCTGGAGCTCGCTGAGAGCTCGCATGGAGAAAAACGATGAGAGCGCGTGGGACACGTACCTCAACACGTTGACAATATACCTTGGCAGCGGGTTGGCGCCTTTAACGGTAGCAAAAATGGTCGAGGCCGAGTATTGCATTTGCGTCATGCCCTTCGCATCCGCGTTGTTCCGCAAGATCTTCACTCGTTTCATCTCCAAGGAGACCTGGGAGAAGACCTTAACAATTATTGGCAAGCCTAAAAGGTCCACATAAGTATGAAGATCGGTTGGCTGACAGGCGAAGACAGCATAAGCTGGCACAAGCCTCTAGTGTGGCTAACTCTAGGTGTGAGGGGTTCAGGCAAAAGCAGCTTTCTAGAGCACCTAGCCCAAGAGCATCTCGAACGGGGTAACTGCGTGCTCGACCTCTTCGCTTGTAGAGCTGGCGAGAACCTCGCTTGGCTGAGGAGCCCCTACGCCCAGAACAAGAAAGCCCTTCTTCTCTCAGATGAAAACGCGGTAGTCGAAACCCCAGGCAACGTGTCCGTGAAGCCCTTCACGGCTCTCAACCTGTCCGATTTCGAGGAGTTCGACATCATCATAAACAGCAGCCCGCTATATCAAAGCCTAGATTCTGAATACATCGGCTGCAACTTCATCATCGACAAGCTTTGGCACAGGCTCAGGTGGCGCAGGCTGATCTTCACGATCTGCAGGGAGGCAAGCAGCCTGATGTATTCTAGGCTGAAAGTTGTCGATAACCAGCAGGCCGCTAAAGCCTTTCTGATCTACTGGCTTAGGGAGTCACGTCACGTAGGTTGCAGCTTAGGCTTGGACAGTGTTAGGCTGACGAGCCTTGATATTGACGTGCGCTCGCTTGCTGACTTCTTGATATTCAAGGCCCAGGGCTCGGGAGGGTTGCCCCGCGATCTCTGGTTCGTCTACCGCTATGTACAGCCCTTCTGGATCCAGAACATGAAGCCTCAGCAGTTCGCCGTACTGAGCAGGAGAGGGCACATAGGCGTGGGCGTGTTCCCTTATCCGAGCTGGCATAAAACGGAGGGTGAGGATATTCTCACCAAGTTGGGCATCAAGGTGACGTTCGAGGAGAGACCAGAGGCTGGCCTGTACAGGGGGAAGTACAGGACGCTCAGCGATATGGAACACGCACAGGTGGTCAGCATGTACGTCGAACAAGAGATGGGCATGCAGGAGATAGCCGACAAGCTACAGCGGAGCACCAAGACCGTGTTCGACCACCTGAAGAAACATGATGAGGACGTGCAGCATCTGGGTTATTGCCCACGATGCAGGCGTTGCAAGAGCAACTTAGAATCCACGCCCGCGAGGCAAGTAGCGGAACCCATGACTTAAACAATTTACTTGTATTTATTTTGGATCTCCCAATACTCCCATAGAGTTCAAGGGCTCTAAAATCTCTCATTTCAGGCGAATTTCACTTCCATTTAACACTACACGTATAATATAAAATGAGAAAAATTTGATGTACATTTTGATGTACATCACACAAAAGGGTTTATATACCTCTTCTTCTACTCGAAATATACGATGATTAAATTTAAACGCCGGATATTCCGGATATCAAAAAGCCACGTGATGACTTTGCCGCCCGAGTGGGTCAATAAATTGACTTCCCCTGAGGTCTTCGTTGTCTTTGACAAGATTCTATTAGCCATCCCAGTTGATGATGCTCAGATCCTTGAAGACGCAATAGAACGAGCAACGGAGCAGGTAATCGCCGAAGTCGTTTCGAAAACTTGAGGGGTTAGGGATGCACGCAATCTTCAACGTGAGCTCCGAGGCCGTGGATCTCGTTTGGCGATCCGCAGTTCAAACAGCCGTTTCGTGTCTTCTATTTTTTGTTGTTGAAAAGGTGCGCGAGGTTGTCGCGAGACGGCCCAGACCCACGGAGGGGGATTAAAAATGGAAAAACCCCTGCCAAGCTGTTTCGGTTCCCCTGATGGCGAAGACTGTGAGGATTGCCCTTTTCAACAAATTTGTTTACACGTTGAAAGAAACTTCGTCCCAAAAACGAAGGTCCAGCGCGCGCTTTGGCCCTGAGCAAGCTTGACGATCTCGAGAGAACATTGAAAAGGTGAAGGAGGATGAGTAAAATGGAAATAACATCTTCGGAGGAAGTTCCGGATCTCAAATCAAAAATTTACACCCTGGAACCTGCTATCGGATTGATCGGCGGAAAGCTAGCTTATGTTATACAATTCTTGCCAACTGAAACTAGGAAAGCGGGAAAGCTGCCAACGAGGGTCTTTAAACCGTGGGTTATCTTCTCCGACCACACGGTGGTGCAGTGGAACAAAGAGAAGTTGATCAGGCTTGGCCTTTACCCTGGTGATGGGCTTACCCCGTTTCCTCAGCGCTGGAGTTCTCAGTCGATTGATGCCTTCTGGAGCCGCAAGGACGAACCTGTTGATCCAAAGGCTGTTTTTGATGAGATCGTGAGATTGGAGAAGCTTTATCTCGAGCTGCCAAGGCCAGAATTCTATGATCTGTTGGGGCTTTGGATAATTGGGTCCTATTTTCAGCCCTGTTTTAACACCTATCCATACTTATACGTTGGAGGTCCAAAGCGAGCCGGCAAGACGAAGTTTTTGGAATTCCTCCGCTTACTCGCGTTTAATGCCGTGGCCTCGATGGATTTGACAACCTCGGCGTTGTTTCGAAAAGCCCAGGGGGGGAAAATAACCCTGTTAGTAGACGAAGCCGGTTATCTTTCATCGAAGGAACGCAAGGAGGAACTCCGGACTTTGCTCTACTCGAGGTATAAACGCGGGAGCGTTGTTTCTAGGACCCATCCGAAGACATTGAAAACGGAAGACTTTGAGGTTTTCGGTCCTACGGCGCTGGCAAATATCGAGGGCCTCGAGGACGTTCTGGAGGATCGCACGATCTCAATAATAATGAAGCGGAGCCTGAATTACGAAATCCTAAACTCCTACATGAACCCTGAAGACCCTATTTGGCAGGGCCTCAGGGACAGGTTATACCTGCTCTGGCTTCAAAGGGGAGCTTCTTTCAATGAGGAGGCGGACAAAAAGACCGAAAAGACCAAAAAGACCATTGGGGTACAGCTACCTATTCTGGCAGGAAGGGCCCTCGAGCTGTGGGGCCCGATCTTCAAGCTGGCGAATTTCGTCGATAATACCGGCCAAATCTTTCAAGAGATGGTTTCCCTCGCCAAGGAGCTTGAAAGTGAGCGATTCCAGAGCGAGGAGGCCTTTTCGTGGGAACATATCGTTTTAAACGCCCTCCTGAAACTGGTAAGGAAGGCTGATTTTTACCCCATAGCCGATATAATGGCGCAAATATTATTAGAAGACGAGGAGGAAGCCAAATTTTTGAAATCCAAATACCTGGGGCGCATAATGAAGAGGCTCGGCTTTCAACAGGCCAGGCAGGGGAAGAGCCGGAAAAGGGGCTATCTTCTCACGCCCGAGAAAGTTGGGGAGATGGCCTCTCGTATGGGGCTGGACCCTAACGGTCTTTTTGGTCATTTTGGTCATAATGGTCTACCCCCCCAATCGGAGCCAGGGGAAAAGCAAGAGCCGGAGCCCTTCGATCCAGCCTTGTGGATGCGGAAGCTGCGTCTCACTTTAAGTCCAGAGGAGTCAGAAGCCCTCAAAAAGCGCATCGCTAGGCTCCATGAGGAGGAAATGAAAAAATGAAGGCCAAACTTATCTCAGAAGCTCGCGCAAATAGCTACCTCGAACGGATGTTCTCGAAGTCGCTAAATTACGAATGGGGCGCAGGTCTTTCATCAGACGGCCAGGTGGCCCCCGTGCTCTCTATCGATTCCCCTCTGGTTTTAGAGGATGACGGAAGCGCTCTCTACGAGGCCCATATAGAGGGCGTCAGCATGCACCTCTTTCTAGTCATAAGGCTGGAAGGCCTCGAGTTGATTTTCCCCCTCTGCCTCGTAAGCGAAGAGGGCAGGAAGCTCGGTTGGCTGATCGCGGAAACCACGAAGGTCAACAAGTACGGCGAAAGGGAGGCGGTCGTGTTTTTGACGAACGATTCGAAGCAGTGCCTGGCCATAGCCTTCGATGCCAAACTGCTTGTGCTCATGCTTTTGACGAGCGTGCTCCTCGGTCCTACGGTTTCTCGCTTCGGGTCGAAGCGATGCCCGTTCTGCTCAACAATGAGGGAGGCCGAAGGATGAAAGTGGAAGACGTAGCCATCATGTTGTTCGCTGTCGCAACCGTTGCGGTGCTGTTCTTCGACCTGCTTTTCGGAAGGGGTGAGGGGGGAAGAGAAACATGAGCGCGCGTAAAACAGAAAGGCTCGTTTTAGTCAGGTATAGGGACCACGCGCATTATTTGAACTCCGCACCATCTGCAAAGACAAAACCAGTGGTTAGAGAAGTCGTCGGCTGGGTTTACGAGGACAACCCATATTTTCTGTACGTGGTATATGACAGGTCGAGAGATGGCAGGGGCAGGGTTAGCGGGCTGACGCTCTTCAGGGAGGGTGTAATCGAGGTGAAGGATCTCTCGATATGATGCCTCAGCGTTTATCCTCCTTCAACCACAGCTTTATGGCCTCCTCAACCGCTAAGCTTAAGGTCCCCTTCTTCCATGAGAACTTCTTGACTGCCTTCTCCCTGAGCTGCCTTTCAACCTCGTCGCTCAGTACCACGCTTATCTTGCCCATTCTCCCCCCATTCTCTTATGCTCGTGAACGCTTAAATACTTATCTGGAATTAGGAAAATGGGAGAATAGAGGGATAAGAGAATGAGTGAATTAGAGAAAACAAAGGCTAGGGGGCTTCCTTTGGTTGCCAGTGGGAGGCGGTATGAGGTCTACGACGATCCAATTGGATCAAAGGCCCTAGTCCTCGTCAAACTGCACGGAGACAGGATCGTGAGCCTCCGCGCACCCAGGCCGGAGATGAAGCTTGGTTGGAAGCTTATCGAGTACGTGGTTGAGGGCCTCGGGGGCTGCATAGATACTCTTAGGATGGCGCTCGAGAACAGGAGCATGATGAAGCTCGCGGAACACCTTTACAGGAGGAGGAGCAGGAGCATCAACAGCATAAGGACCTACGCCGTGACCGTTCACGCCTTCTGCAAGTTCGTTCAACTTTCTCCTGATGAGGTAATTGAGAGCTGCCTCACAGACGGCGCACCCGATAGCCATAAGGTCTATAAGGTCTCGGGGCTTGTCGACAGGTGGCTCGGGGAGCTCGACGCGTCAGGTTGCAGCCCGACCTCGCTCGCGGTGAGGAAGGGCAGGATGAGGACCTTCTTCTCCGCCAACGGCATAGAGCTCAGCCCCATAACGCGCTATTCTTTGCGCGTCATCTACAGGGACAGGGCGCCAAAGCAGGAGGAGCTGCAGAAGCTCATCGAGGTCGCCTCGTTGAGGGAGAAGGCAATCATTGCGATGCTCGCAACTGGCGGCTTCAGGATCGGCACATTGTTGAAGCTGAAGTACAAACACGTAAAGGAAGATCTCGAGGCCAACAGAACACCTGTCCACATCCATGTCGAAGCGGAGATAACGAAGGGCAGGTACGCCGATTATGACACCTTCATAAACGAGGAGGCTGCGCACTACCTGAAGCTCTACCTTGACAAGAGGAGGAGGGGCACCGAGAAGATACCGCCAGAGGTGATAACCGACGAGAGCCCTCTGTTTGCGGTCGTAAACGTAAAGAGGGGCCTTTCCGTCAAGGCTCTCTCATACCAAGCGACCTATGAGAACCTCTTCCACCTCTTCTCATCTACGGGGCTGTCGTCGAAGAGGGGCAAGATGTATGAGGTCAGGATCCACAGCATCAGAAAGTTTTTTAGGACGCAGCTCGAGGCCTTGGGTGTTCCTAGGGATTACGTTGAATACATGATGGGGCACAAGCTCTCAACCTACCACGATGTTGAGATGAAGGGTGTCGAGTTCTTGAGAAATGTGTACGCCGCGGCCAACCTGAGGATATACCCGAAGGAGAAGGCATCGCTTGCAGATGTGTTAAAGGAGATCATAAGGTCCAGGGGCGAGGACCCGAGCAAGTACCTCAGGACCGAGATAATACCCAACGCCGACATCATAACCCCTGAGGTGGAGGTCGATGTGTATGCACGCGCGGTCTGGGAGATGCTGAGAAAAGAAGTGCTGGAGGGCTTAATCTCCACTCCAGAGGTCAGAGCTAGATTTTAATCTTTATTTTGTCTGCCGTTTACTACAGTACCTTGAATCGCAGTTTTAAGGGAAAAGTCGTTGACGTCGTACTCGTAGAACCCATTTACCCGATAAACCTCGGCATAATAGCAAGAACTATAAAAAATTTCAACATAGGTAACCTAGTTCTGGTCAACCCAATTACAGATCTGATCGAAAGGGCCATCGTGTACTCTGCTAGAGGTGCGGAAGTTCTAAACCGTGCAGAGGTTTACCTTTCTCTCAATGAACTACGTACCAAATACGACCTGCTCGTAGGAACGACAGCAAAATCAAGTATAAAACCCTCGCTTGTACGTGATCTGCTAACGCCTAAGGATTTGGCTGACATTGTCTATAGATATGACCGGGTTGCTATAGTCTTTGGAAGAGAAGACATCGGTTTGAAAAACTCTGAACTCGAGTTGATGGATGTAAATGTCAAGATACCTGCATCCGACCTATATCCAACGCTGAACCTGGCCATATCTGTCGGAATAGTGCTATACGAATTATACTCTTCAAGGTCAACTGGAGGGCAAATGAAGGCTGCGTCTTGGAACGAACGTCTTCTTTTGATATCGACTGTAAGTAGCTTGTTAAAATCTCTCGGCCTTAGCGAAGAATTAGTTGAAAAATCCCAAAGGGCGCTGCAAAATATCACGGCTAGAAGCGTATCTTCAGAGAAGGAAATAATGACGTTACAAGCAGCGTTTAACAAGGCTACAATCTTGTTGAAAAAGTTGCGATTGGAAACGCATGAAAATATTTAATTTCGAGTAAAGTAACTTCATATCGTGTAAGAATGGTTACCAACTTACCCCCCGAAGCTCTAGCGCAATTTAGAAAAGTCGTAGCATCCAGAACCCCCGAAGAGAAGTTGCAGAATCTAAAACTCTACCTTTCGATGATACCAAAACACAAGGGCACTGCGAAACTAGTAGTTCAAGTTAAACGCCAGATATCGAGATTGGAAGACGAGATCGCTCAAGAGAAAGCACGTAAACGTCGCCAAAGATCTTCTTCAATCATACCAGAGATAACTAAAAGTAAATCAACGGTTGTGTTGCTCACAGTTAGCGAAAATATCTCAAAGTGCTTTCATTTCATAAAAAGCTTCACAGGCGTATCTGAGGTGAATGCACGGCATGACACTTACAAACCGTTCGATATCAGATCGTACAAGTTCGGTGGGGTCGAGCTCATATTTCTGATGTTCGATTTTTCTTCGATATCACGTTCGGAGATGCTCGATGCGGCTAGGAAATCAGATGTCACTGTACTCCTAGCAGACACCATGGAAGAGTTATCGGAGGGTCTAAACGTCTTATCAAAACTTGGATTCTATAACCTGTTCTTCGTGAACTCTAAATCCAAGGTCATTGTGGAAGAACACGGATATGGTATTTCAACAATAGGAAAATCCAAGTTTTTGACAGAGTCTCAAATAGAAGCGATCGTAATAGGCGCGTATAAATATAAGGGCGCAAAAGTCTATTTATCGGAACTTTCGACAAGCTATGCGTTAAGGGCCGCCTTGGAAAGAGGTGCAAGTATAAAGCCTCTGATGGTTATCTCAACCACAGACTTTGAAGACATTATTTTGGATGATCACTTTTCCGAGATTGGCATTGTACCCTCCGTCTTCAAACTGGATGTTACTAACGACGATTGGAAGGAAACTTTTCTCGAATCTGTTCTCAGGAACATAGGCAAAATAAGGGTGTTCACTAAACCCCCCTCGGGCGATGTAGATCAGGAGGCGATACTTATAAGAGAAAATGGAACTGTAGAAGATCTTGCCAACTTTATTCACCGTGATCTTATTAAGTCCTTTAAGTACGCTAGGGTCCGTAGGAAGTCCTCTGGAAGTTGGATAAAAGTAGGCACCGCATTCGAGCTCAAAGACGGAGACATTCTTGAAATAAGGGCTCTTTAGAGGGATGATCAAAAATGTCGAAAGAGACAAATTTTGAATTCAAAATTTTCGAAGGTATATACCCTCCTTCAGAAGATACGATGCTCCTTTTGGACTGCGTTAGAGAATATCCACCTAGTGCCCTTGAAGTCTGTTGCGGCGCAGGTCTGGTGTCTCTGAAATTAGCCAAGGGTGGCACTAAGGTCATCGCCTCAGATTTGGATTTGCGAGCTTGTAATAATACGCTACATAATGCCAAAATTAACAATCTTCATCATCTGGTAAATGTAGTCAGAACAGACCTGTGTTCGGGTATACGCGGAAAATTCGACGCCATATACTGTAATCCTCCTTATTTGCCCTTCGACGATGACATCCGGGAAAGTCTTTGGTGGTATGGAGGCAAAGGTGGTGTGGAAAAAATTTTGAGGATAGTAAAAGAGGCCAGTTCTATTTTGAAAGAAGATGGTTCTCTCTTCTTAGTTTTTTCATCTTTATCGGACATCGCTAATATACAATCGTCTCTTAAAGCTAATGATTTCGTTTACGATCTAGTTAGCTCAATTAAGTTTGGACCGGAAGAGATCTTCGTGATAAAGGCTAAGCTAGTTGGCAAATAGTTTAAAAGTCTTAAAAATGTCCTCAGGGGATATTTGAAACACCCTCCTGTCTTTTATTCCCTTCAGCACCTCTAGCGTTCTCACGTTCTCTTCTCTCGGCACGAAATTCTCTATCACTTTAACAAACTTTCGGTTTCGGTTGTTGAACAGGCACGTCAAAAATTCCCAAAAACTCGTTGTGTTCACTAGATCGGTTTTCTTGGGTTTCAAGGTCACTAATGATATATCTATCTTAGGAGCCGGGTAAAAGCAATCTCTAGGGAACTCTTCTATAACCTCTACTTCAAACAGCACTTTCGAAAACACGCTGATCTTAGAGTAATACTTGCTGCCTGCAGGCGCGATCATTTTATTTACAAAATCTTTTTGAAAAGTCATTACGGCTAAGTCTACATCGAGTTTCGAAAGTCTTTTTATAATTTGGGTCGATATGTGAAAGGGTGGGTTCGAAACAACTTTGTTGAAATTAATATGCTCCAAATTCAAGTTAAGGAAATCTCCTCCTATGATGTAAACCCTCCTGTCGTTATAAAATCTTAATTGTAGGAATCTTTCCAAAAGTTTATCGGCCTCTACTACGAAAACTTCAGATGCCTTAGAGTCCACTATCTTTTGTGTTAGAGTGCCCATACCGCCGCCTATTTCTAGAATTCTATCTCCGTCCGAAAGTTTTGCATGTTTTATCATCTCATCTACTAGCCTTTGACTTACAACGAAATTCTGCCCGAAAGAGGGCTGCGGCCTGAATCTCAACCGCCTTATGTTTAAAATCGTCTCTCTAAACAATTCGTCAATCTCGTTCCCTGTTTTCTGGTTTGAATAATCGTACATCTAGACACCGGTCAAAAAGACCTACCTTACAAATATCTTGTACTTTTCCTCTCCTGTAAGTTCCATGAGGATCCTCTCTGTTATAACTTTTAAAGGATCTTGTAATCCAGTTCTGGATTTTAAATCTTCTAGTGTTGTGAAAGGCGCTTTTGCTCTCTCCTCAAGAATTCTTCTAACTGTCACCCTCCCGATCCCTGGTAGGAGTTCAAGAGAGTGCAATCTGGGTGTCAAAAGCTGAGCATTGTTAATGGTCTCAACGAACTTTTTGCTGTTCGTTAATACTATTTCTCTTACCACCTTAGGAAGATTGTCTTGAGCTATAGGGGTCAAATCGTTATAGGTTATTCGACCAATTATCGTGCTTATCTGCTTCCTAGGCCAAGGACCGATGAAAACAACATCAAACGGGTTCAACTTTATGTCTTTAAACCCTATAGCCTCCAAAAGCGTAAAGTAAGTATCTCCAATTAATTGGACATACGGCGATGTGGTGTACTTCGCCGAGACTCTTCTTGGCATCCAGCCTTCGACATAATCCAAAACTATTCCTTTTTCTTCGTATAACCTCTTTGTACCGCCTCTTTCTAAGCTCATAAAAACCTCCACCTTTCTCTTTTTATCCTCCTTTAGCAGTGCCTACCGCTGAAGTAAGAAACGAACTAACAATAATCACTAACGCAGAACCTAAAGTGATATACCTCACGTAATCAACACCCAATCTCTGTCCTATTTAATACCCACGAACTTGAAATAAAAGCGTTTCTGAAGATGTCATGAAAGCAGGAATTTTTCAATAGGTTCTGGGCCTCGGTTTAACTCTGAGACCTCATCTATTCAGATCAATGCCTTTACCTCATAGGCCCGGTATTAACCAGTTATTTCGCTTTTTAAACTTAAATTCTAACTTAAGCGGGCCCGGCGGGATTTTCGAAATCTTCGAATTCGCGCTTAAAGGTCCCACGTCGTCCGGGTTTCATCACCACAGTTTAAAAGCCTCGCCGGTTTTGACCTCCGGCGCTATACCTGGTTGCTCGACCTTGCAGTCGCTAAGCCACGGGCCCATCTCCCAGAAACATAATGGATTAAAATAAACTTTGCTGATACATTGGCAAGCACTTTCAAGACTCTGTGAGATTAACCAGTCAGTAAACACTTGATAAAATCTTACTTAGAGCTGCTGGCCATCTCTTCTCGTATGCGCTTTATTTTTTCCTCCAGCCTCTTAGCAAAGTCTTGAGTGTTGACTGGTTCTAGAGGTGCTCCGCACACAGGACATTTAAAGAAAAGTTCTACAGCCTCCTCGAATGTCAACCAAGATAGGCTTACAGGACTTTGTCGAGATCCATGAGCTGAGTTCATACTACACCTGTACATCTCATGGGCTTTAACGAATTCTAACTTGCTTAACAACTTATTCAAGATTATCTTCCTCAGGTTGTTTATGTATCCCTCCACTTGATCGACAGTCGGCGACCACAAGAAAGAGACTTTCTGTGTCGCCTCATCTCTTCTTTCCTCATATCTCACGAGGTTCAATTCCAGCAGCCTGTACAGTACTCTCCTGACGCTTGGTAACCTCAAACCTGAGTGACTTGCTATCTCTTCATCTGTAGCTGATTTGAGCTGTATTAACTTCGACACCACTCCTATAGCATCGTCTCCACCTACAGAACCGGCAATTTTAAGATAAAGGTCCTCGTCAGTGCTCACTTATACTCACCCCTTGGCTCAATGTCCTCAACACCATTTTCCCTCGCGGAGAGGGCACTATAATGATTTTACTGTCTATAAAATTCTTAACAAGCTCAGAGCCCATGAATAAGTTATCCAAAAAAACTGCCAAGCTGGATACCTCCGAATGTGGTTGCGATGTGACCGAGAGGTTGTAATCTGCTAATTCATACATCTTCCGAGGGACTTTCTTTCCCCCGACTACAAGCAAGACCGGTCTCTTAAGTTCCCTTATCTCTTCTATCACGCTTTGAAACGGTATACCGTACATCGTAAGGTGTACGACGATGCCTCCGTGCTCTCTCCATTCAGCTACCAAACTCTCCCAATTTTTTACGTATTCAACAACGAATCCCTTACCCCAAAGCTGTGAAACTTTCTCGATAGTTTTCTCGAGCCTTATATCACGTTTTCCTGCCAGATATAACACCGAAGCACCAAAGGCCCTAGCCGCCAGAGCCAGATGCGTTGTGACCCTCTTATCTCTGTGAACTCTATGGCCGAGTCTGAGCACATGAACCTCATGGTTTAAAACCTTCCGAAACGCATCACGTGACAATTTGTCCTTCACCAACTAACTCTTGGCCAGCAAATCCCCCAAGGTTAAACCTTTATTTTTACTGTAACTTGAAGTTCTCGAACCAACTTTATAAAAATCCTCGCTCTCTGAGACCCTTATCAGAGAAATACCAAGCACGCGTTCCAATCTCTTTAGATCTTGTATCGGAAGGACGATCTTTCCACTTTCCACTTTCTTTATCAAAGATTCCCTAATCCCAGCCCTCGCGCTCAAATCCTGTACAGACAAACCTAGAGACGTTCTCCTCTCCATTACGACCTTTCCTAAATCGGGTATGGGTTCCAACCTGTCCTCAACTTTAACCGTTACATCTGATGCTCGGTTTTTAATATTACGGACCGATGCGCCTCCTCTCAAAGAAACAGATCCATTGTCTTGCATTTTACTTGAAGATACGAAGCACTTTTTACACACTGTAAGAAGCGAACCTCTTAGGAGCAATTGGTGTGCCTCACCCGAGATTTTTTGGCCACAAAGATCACAAATTAGCATAAGCAAAGTCCCCACAAGGGAAAATTTTAACTTTAGGTCTGCCTACTTAATTCCTAGGTTGGATAACAAGCAGGAACTTGCTGTTAATATGCTGAGAGAACTTGCCAATTTTCAATTCTACCCAGGTGCAGGAAAGTTTCTTTTTCCCAATGGCGTGGTTCTTAAATATTCCAAGTACCTGGGGCGTCCTCGAGGTGTATATTTATGTGGGTCTCTTATCGCTACTATAGGCCCCAAGACAGGGCTGTTGATATTAACTAAAGATGGAGGAGAGCTTTTAAAGAGAGGCATACCTCCTCCACGGTTACGTGTCATCATCACTAAAGATGCCGAAGTGAAAGTTCGCGAGGGCATGTCCGTATTCTCAAAATTCGTAATCGACATTGATCCGGAATTAAGAGCTGGTGATGAGGTTTTAGTTACAAACGAAGATGATGTTCTAATCGCCACTGGAAAGCTGATGCTTGCACCCCAGGAAGCCAGATACTTTCAAAGAGGCGTAGTCGTGAAGATAAGGAACCATTGACAGATCGCTTTAGAAAACCAAAGACAATCAGCTAATTACATCTGATTAGGTTGCTGCAATCTTAAGTCAACTCTTGAGTAACAAGATGGCCTTAGCTAAATCGCCATCCGCACCGACCAATGCACTACGCGCCTCTTCAAGGGTCTTCCCTGTTTGATGAGCTACAAACAAGACATCTTCCTCGGTAAACTTGGATTCGCTCCGGACACTAACTTCTCTTCCCTCCTCAGAGATTTCACCAGTTACTTGAAAAATCGGTGTTCCAGAAGCCATTAACCTTAAAACTTGGGGCGCCTTTACCACTATTGTTTTATCATTTGTAATGATCCTGACCTCCTCTACGCCTTCTAACTCTTCCATCGATATTCCCATTCTGCGTAGCAACCTTTCTGTTTCTCTTCTCGACATCCTAGGATTAAATACCATAGAAAAACGCCCCGAGCGTTACGGAAAACCCTCTATAGGTATTAAGGTCAGCGTATTTCGGACGCCATCTATCTTCCTTATCTTCTCGCTTATTACCTCTTTCAGCTGCTCCGTCCTCTCTGCGGTAACCTTAACAACAATGTCGTAAATGCCGTAAACTATCCATCCCTCTTTCACATTATCAATGCTCCTCAGCTGTTCTAGGACGCTTTTTTCATTACCCATTTCGACGTTTATTAACACATAGGCGTGACTGGCCAAATTTACCTCCTAGTTTTGGTATCTTGGGGTATATATAAAGATAATTTTGATCATTACTGGGCAATCGACAAAAGTAGTACATTATATGTGAAGAACATAAGCTATCACTGAAACTTTAAAATGTGCTGGATATCGATTAAAATGCTCCGAATAGGTTGCGTTTGTCTATTGTAGTTTTCGAAGGCTTCTTTGCCCCCTTAGAAGATCTTCAGCGAGAGTTACAATGTTTCCGCGACTTGATAAATAAGATGAATAGTGATCCCATAAACGTTTGAATCATTCAAAATTGAGTAGCATCGTTCTTTTTTTTACACCGGCGTAACCCTCACCATGGTTATGCATCTTCGCGCATAGTATTGGCAATCAAATGTTCTCAATATCTCTTCTATCTTTATCGTGACTCCAGATGAGGGACCTGAAAGACAACAATCCGCCATCGGACATTCTAAAAAATCACACCGTATAGGATCATAAACCGTAGTGATGCCCACTTCGACGATTTTTGTTTGCAAAGCCGCGATTACTTCCTTTTTCGTCACAACAGCAGTTACCTCGGAGTCTCTCAATGCACAGTATATCTTAGTGCCTCTATCCCCAATGATCAAGAATGTATCTCCAGGCGATAGTCCAGCATGACAAAACTTTTCGTGTTCACAACCCGCGCACTCTACAGCATTACCTAAATAAGTCCAACGCTCTCCTATTTCAAAGGAATCTTTTGCTAAAAAGGCTAAATTGGGCAAAATTTCTGCATCAGTTTCTTTTTTGATCAAATAACTCCCGTCTCTTCAGCCAGACTCTTGGCAGCCAACCTCGTAAGTCCGCTTTCCCCAAGTATGGTATATCGCTCAGGTCTTATCTTGTGCGCTAGCGTTAAAGCTTCGACGATTTTTTCAGGGTTTGTTCTTAACCCTTCATAAGAGATAGGAGCTCCTACTGTCTTGAGCACATCTTTTATAAGCTTCCAATCCGCATTATGTAGGTATGCCATCATTATAGTTCCAACTCCAACCTGTTCTCCGTGCAGTGCTGGGTAATTAGCAACTAAATCCAAGCTATGGCTAAAAAGGTGCTCGGACCCACTACACGGCCTGCTATTTCCAACTATACTTATGACTATCCCACAATTTATCAATGCCTCAGCAAGTACTCTAACGCCCTCCTCCTTGTGCTTGCCAACTTTCTCACACTCTCTGACTACCATCTCGACCGAGGTCTCCGCAAGTTTAGCAGCGTAATCACCATAGTATTCGCCCTTGATAAGATGCGCCAGCCTCCAATCCCTCACAGCCGTATATTTAGCGATTATATCTGCAAATCCGCTCACGGTATGACGATGAGGCGCCTTTGAGAGTATGGAAGTGTCCGCAATTATCACGTTTGGGGTCTTAGCGTAAATCGAATATCTCCTGTCGTTGCTTGGCACAGAGACAAGCGGGCTGGCAATACCATCGTGAGATAAAACAGTAGGAATCGAGACTAAGAGTACACCTCTATGTGACGCGATCAACTTAGCCACATCTATCACCTTACCGCCACCAAAACCGAGCACGACATCAAATCCCCCAGAGCTAAACTTGGCCGATATCTTCTCGAATTCCTCATTTACGTCATTTTTTTTATCGATTACGTGAAAGCTAAAGTTAATTTTTTCTTTTCTCAGGATTTCAGATATCTTCTCGGAGAACAGGCTAAATGGAGTTTGACTGGTCACGATGACGGCCCTGAACTTTCCCAACCAAGAAAGTTCTTTGCTTAATTCTGAGATTGTATCCGGTCCTATGAGCACTACCTGAGGTAGTTCCATACGGTGAATCAGCTCTATCCACCTCGTTCTCTCCTATCGAAATCCCTGTTTATACCTTTGCCTCTTGAAGCGATTTATATTTACTTACAGGCAATTCTAGGTGCTCTATTTCAAAAGTTTCAAAGCCGCATATTTTTCGTTAACTAAAGTCGATGAGCTGTTGAACTTTTATCGGCAAAACACCTTCCTCGCGATTATATTTTTCCTAGCCATCTAAAGGGCAATGTTTATATCTTAGGTAATTTGGAACTGTCCCGTCCTTCTGGGGTTTAAGAACAATGTCTGTTCCGATGAAATTAAATGTCAGAGGTTATGGTGGCAATCCCGATCCGTACCACGGAACCACAACAGTTGGCATCGTGTGTAAAGATGGAGTCGTATTTGCCACTGATACGAGAGTCATTCAAGGGCCGACTCTCGTAGCCCACAAGTACGGCAAGAAAGTGCACATGATAGATAAGCATGTTGCCATAACGATTGCCGGTGGCGTAGCCGATGCGCAAGCGTTAATAGATGTCCTTAGGTATCAATCCAGAGTGTACAAGTTAGAGAGAAACGTTCCAATACCGGTCTCATCAATCGCAAACTTCGCGTCCATAGTAATGTTCAGGATGAGGATGATGCCGTTGGAGATTCAGGCACTCATAGGCGGCATAGATCATCACGGTCCGAGCCTAGTTCAGTTAGATCCCTTCGGGGGTCTGTCGAATGAAAGTTTTGCAGCAACCGGCTCGGGCTCCCCTGTAGCTCTCGGGTTCCTAGAAGCGAATATAAAAGGACCTATGTCTACAGAAGATTCCATCAAGATAGCAGCTCAATCGATACTAGTAGCTATGAGCCGAGACACCGCTACTGGAAACGATTTTGACATCGCCGTGATTGACAAAGGAGGCTACAAAGAACTCGGTCTGAAGGAGAAAGAGGAGATATCCAAAGAGATATCCAAAAGAGGAACAAGGTCTTGAAAGGCGTCGCAGCAAACAACGACTCATTTGAAGTGATAAGAAAGAGAATATTCTCCTCTGTGCCATCAGATGCAGAGATCGTTGGCATCGACATAGAAGGGGCATCGCTAGTCTTGCTAACCAAGAATCCACGGTTCGTGACAGAAGGACAAGACTTAGCATCAGAACTTGCAAAGGCCCTTCGCAAGAGGATAATGCTGAGAGTGGTGCCACAAGCGAGAATGCAACCCCAAGAGGCCGAGAAGACAATTCGTTCCTTATCTCCTAGGGATGTTGTGATAAACCGTGTATTTTTCGACGAACTCTCTGGTGAGGTGCTTGTTTTTGTTGACTCGGTAATAAAATTACTACCCTACTACGAGAAATTTGAGAAGGACGTTCTTCTGAAGACTGGCTGGAAAGTTGTTCTGAGAAAGAAACTGCCCTACGACTCCAGAATTTACGACATGGTATTACACTACCAGCTTGAACAATCTGAAAAGAGGTCAAAATTTTTAAGGTCAGTCGGAGAACGTGTTTTCAGGACGCCGGTATTAGAAACCCAATTTGTTACAGCTTCCTTCTTCGGTGGTGTGGAACAGGTTGGTCGCTCATCACTTTTGATCTCCACAGACGAAAGCAGAGTGCTCCTTGATGCTGGGATTAACCCAGGTGTTACAGACCCACGCCTAATGTTCCCACGTTACGATTTCAACTCCTTTAAAGTCGAAGATCTGGACGCGATAGTTGTGACCCATGCTCACTTGGACCATGCTGGGGCTTTGCCCATGCTCGTTAAATATGGTTATAGAGGACCTATATACATGACCGAGCCTACTCTGACTCTTCTAATACTCCTTCTCGAAGACCTCTACAATATATACAATAAAACCGGAACTATTTCCTTCTTCGATTTAAAAGACGTCAGGAGCATAGTAGAACGTACCATCACCCTAAAGTACGGTCAAGTTACGGACATATGTCCCGATATAAGGCTCTCATTGCATAGATCGGGACACATACTAGGCGGAGCCTCGGTGCACCTCCACATAGGCGAAAGCCTTCATAACGTGCTTTACACCAGCGACTTCAAGATGGAAAGATCTTTGCTATTAGATCCTGCAAACACGAAGTTCCCACGCGTTGACTCATTGTTGATGGAGTCTACATATGGTGACGAATCTGATGTCATGCCCCCTAGATCGGAGGTCGAAGCTACCTTCATCTCCAAGGTAAAGAAAACTTTCGAAAACGGCGGTAAAGTACTGATACCAAGCCTTGCGGTAGGTAGGGCCCAGGAAGTGATGCTGCTCTTAGACAAAGCTATAAGGTCTGGTCAAATAGAGCAGGTCCCTATCTTCATCGACGGCATGATAATGGAGGTTACAAAGATACACATCGCTTTCCCGCAGTACCTCTCGCGAGAACTTTACTCTCTTATATATGAGGAGGATATTAACCCCTTTGAGTCAGAGTACTTCGTGCCAATAAAGAATTCAAGCACAAGGGATGAGGCAATGTCTGAGGGGAAGGCGATAATAATATCCACCTCAGGTATGCTAGAAGGCGGACCAGTGCTGGAGTACTTTAAGTCAATAGCACCACAGGATAACTCTTCAATAATTTTCATAAACTACCAGATCGAGGGAACTCTAGGCAGCAGAATTTTGTCGGGGCTTAAGAACGTCCAGTTCTACGATGAGGATCACCGGATGAGCGCGGTAAAGGTTAATTGCAGTGTGGAGAAAGTCGATGGCTTCTCAGGTCACGCGGATCGTACCCAACTTATAAACTACGCGAAGACCGTGTACGAAGGAAAGGGACCGATCCTTTTGGTGCACGGGGAGAAAAATAAGATCAAATCACTTTCAAGGATCCTTGGAAAGCTCTATCCGAACAAGGTTACGATACCACGTTTGTTAGAGACTTCAAGGTTGCTTTAAAACGTAGTTTTAAGCATCTTCGCTTCACGCATTTTCCATTCTCTCCATCAGGAAGACGGTCTTGCAGATGGTTTTAGTTAAAAAGCGCGTTAGGAGGTTTGAGTTAAAGACGCAGGGTTCAAGAAGCCAAGGGCGATATTGCGATCTTGAAGACAACGTCGTAGAGCTGGGAGCATGATCGAGTTCAAGCTGGCTTCAGGAAGAATGGAAGATCGGTGCGGGTCATCTCGAGGTCGCGTAGGAAGAAGACAACTATGATGAAATAAACTGGCTGGAACATAAACCGGAAGTCGAAGTCTACGATCCTTCAATGTGATATCCGGAAGTCTATCAAAAGGATGTTTTATTCATAAAGTATGAGGGCGAAGAAGGCATACATTTAGCAGTTCTGGGTATAAATGAACGACATCCAAGAGATACACTTACGAGCCTACAAACTTCACAGCGATATAGCTCGCTTTTTGTAAAGCTTACAAAAACAGTTCGATAATTAATTGAAAAAACTGCCTGACCGTTAAACCGGTTTTCTAAAATACTTTGCCAGCCTTCTCGAGGTTCTCAAGACGCTGCCAGTTCCACTCAACCCAGGCTTTGAGCCTCTGCAACGTATCTGCATTCTTGGGCTCCAAGAGATGCCTCGTGCGCCTCTGCACCTTCAGGTAGTCCTCTATAGGCTTTGGTGTCGAGACCCTGAAGTTTATCTTCAGCTGGCCGTCCTCAACCTCATATATCGGAAAGAGCTTTGTCTCCACCGCCATCCTCGAGATCTTAACCGTCAAGTGTGGCTCATAGCGCCAGCCGAATTGACATGGAGCAAGTATTTCAAGAAACGCTGGACCCTGTTTTGTGTAGTTGACGGCTTTTCTGATCTTGTTAACCATGTCGCGCCAGAGCCACAGCGTAGCTGTGGCAGCATAAGGGATATGGTGTGAAGCAACAATACCAAGTAGATCTTTCTTGTTTTCTTGCTTGCCAGGAATCACTTTCCCGGCAGGGCTCGTCGTGGTAGCGCTACCGAGTATGGATGCTCCTGACCTCTGGATACCCGTATTCATATATGCTTCGTTGTTATAACAAATGTATACGAATTTATCCAACCTTTCTAAAGCACCCGAAATAGCACCAAGGCCTATGTCAAAGGTAGCACCATCTCCTCCGAGGGCTATGACCGGCAAATTCTTCGCCCTCCCCTCAGCAGAGAGCTTCTCCAATGCAGCAACTATGCCAGACGCAACAGCAGCGTTGTTCTGAAATAACACGTGGACCCAAGGGATCTTCCATGATGAATAGGGGTAGATCGTTGTCCCGACCTCGACGCAACCCGTGGCATTAACGACTATAGCTTCAGGTACAGCGAGCGTTATGAGCTTCGCGGTTATCGCCGGCCCGCAGCCAGCACAGAGCCTGTGCCCAGGCCTGAACTTCGAGTCCTCCGGTAAGTCAGCTATCTTCGTTATCGGGTTGAGCGCGCTCATTCTCTCACCCCGTAGAAATACACCCTTTCGGTCTCGCCCTTGTCAATGAGCTCTTCGCCTTTCCTGTAGACCTCAATTATTCCAGATGTCGATATATCTCGCCCTCCAAGTCCATAAACGAAGTCCACCATCTTCACCCCATGGTTCGGGTACAGCGTAGAGGCTATGTCCTCGTATACAGGTCCACCCCTCGCTCCTGGGCTCATCACCTTCTCCATGACGATGATTCTCCTGAACTTCGAGAAGAGCTTCTCGGCATCCTCCCTCGGCCAAGGCCTATATTGCAAGACCCCAACGACACCGACCTTCTCTCCCTCTTCCCTTAGCATTTTAACCGCGTGTCTCGCTGTACCTACGGTGCTGCCCATGACGACTATGCATGTGTCCGCTTCCTCGGTCATGTACTCCTTCAGGGGGGTGTAACGCCTTCCCGACAGCTCGTAATACTTTTCGAAGACCTCCTTTATCACCTGCCTCGCGCTCTCCATCGCCTCATACTGTTGCCTCTTGAACTCAAAGTAGGAGTCCTGCAAGGCCAAGACTCCAATAGTCCTTGGGTTGTCAGGGTCTATCTTGGGCCCCGTCGTCCTTTTACCAAGAAACCTTATCGCGTCCTCGTCACCCAGCGCATAGAAGTTGCTTATGGCATGGGAAACTATGAAGCCGTCGTACGAAACTACGACCGGCAAAAGCACCCTCGAGTCCTCGGCTATCTTGAAAGCCATGAGCGTGAGGTCGTAGGTCTCCTGCGCCTCCTCACCGTTGAACATTATCCAACCTGCGTCCCTCATGCCGAAGAAGTCCGAGTGGTCGTTGTGAATGTTTATCGGTGCTGACAGAGCTCTGGCTGCGAGCGCCATGACTATTGGCAGCCTGAGGCCCGAAGCTGCATAGAGCGCCTCCCACATGTAGGCGAGGCCCTGGCTTGATGTTGCGGTGAACGTTCTGGCTCCTGCCAGCGAGGCCCCTATGACAGCTGAGAGTGCCGAGTGTTCGGACTCGACGTTTATGAACTTCGCATCAAGCTCGCCATCGTAGACCCACCTCGAGAGCGTCTCCACGACGAAGGTCTGGGGGGTTATGGGGTATGCGCTTATTACGTCCACCTTTGCCTGCTTGGCCGCGTACGCTGCGGCGTCGTTTCCAGTCATCGCGAGCTTTTGCTGTCTGGCCAAGACTTCCACCCTCATGCTCACACCTCCTCCGGAACCATGCTTATCGCCTTCGTGGGGCATTCCTCGGCGCATATTCCGCAGCCTTTGCAATAGTCGTAGTCGATCTTCACCTCAGTACCCTTTCTGATTATCGCGGGCTCGGGGCAGTAAAGCCAACATATCAAGCATTTGACGCACTTGCTGTAGTCGATGACGGGCCTCTCGACCCTCCAGTTGCCGGTCTTGTAGTTTTCACTCGTGCCACCGGCGACGCTTCCACCGAGGTCGATCTCCTTCCAGGTTATGGACGTGCTCACTTCACGTCACCACCTCCTCGTAACCCCTCCTGAGCACCTTGACGTTCAGATCGCCTACCTTTCCCGGGAACCTGTTCGTCAGTAGCCGCTCAAGCGTATCGAGTTTCACTATGCCCGTCAGCCTCACGAGGCCTCCGAGCACCGGAGTGTTGAACACGTAGTTCCCGAAGACCTCTTTCGAGATTTTGGCGGCGTCGACGGCCCCGAAGGTCTTGACATTTACCCCCAAGCGTTTCTTGAGGTCCAGGGGGCTTTTGCTGGAGTTCACTACCGCAACGCCGTCGGCCTTAAGGCCGACGTACACGCTTGAGTCCTCGACGAAGTAGGGGTCTATCACCGCCAGTATATCGGGCTCATATACGAAGGAGTGGATGTCTATGGGCCCCTCTGAGAAACGCGTGTAGCCACGCACAGGACCGCCAGTCCTCTCGGGTCCAAAGTCAGGGAAGGTCTGTATGTTTTTCCCCTCCTCGAATAGCGCCATCCCGAGAAGTTGGTTGGCCAGGACGACGCCCTGGCCTCCTCTTCCTTGCCACTTTATTTCCACTATTTTCGACAACTTGACCCGCAACAACAAATCCACAATGAATATATTCTTTATCTTGAAGTTTAGTTAGTAAGAAGTTTAAGAGCCTCTAGACAGCCACTTTTTGCGAACTAGTAGTACCTTACTCAGAATGGCATTTAGCTGCTTATTAACCCGTTATAATTTACGAACAAAGGGCTTTCCTAGGGGCTAAGTCATGAAAATCAATGCGTAGCGCGCGCTCCAATAGAGTGGTTCATACACCTGCGCTTTCAGCTTTCTTTTTCGATATTAACCTTCTAGCTGAATGTTTTGCAATCTCGCTTTGAGAGGCATAAGGGTTTGCTTATTTTTCGGTAGGTGATTTGGACAATGTTTTTAAAGGACGGTTTTTTACTACAACGGGCCCTACGCCCGCGAGTGACTTAAAAATGCTTGAGGTCCCGGTAAGGGATCTTCCTCTGGAGATATGGATACCAGCGAACGTGATATCTGAGGATGATCATCCCATAGTAACCGCCTTGAGGTGCGCGCAGCTCGCGAGAGCAGCAACCATCTTCAGGGTGAACAGAATTCTGATCTACCCCGATGAAATATCCAAAAGCTCGTTCAGATGTCAGAGCCTTATGAGTAAACATCTGAGATATTTGGCTCTGCCGCAGTACCTCAGGAGACACGTGTTTCCAAGGGACGCCTCTTTGAAGTACGTCGGCGTGATGCCACCACTAAGGGCGCCATCCCATTCGGTCCCACGGAAGTTATCTGAGTGCAAGCCTGGGGATTTGCGCATCGGGATTTTGGTTAAACACGGTAACTCTTTGGTGCTCGAGGCGGGATTAGAGAGGCCCTTGGCAGTTCAGGGCACAGTGGCGAGGCCCGGCGAGGTCGTATTGACTAGAATATTAGATCCGGAGAGAGCAATGTGCGAAATTATTAACAAGGAGCATGTGAAAATATACCTTAACTACGAGGTAACAACATCCCGCAAAAGACTGGGTGAGTTGCTGTCGAAAAGGACAGATCCCTGTCTGAAAGTCGGTACCTCTAGGTTGGGGGTGTCTGTATTTGACGTCGAGGGAGATTTAATGGCCAAGGTTAGGACTTCAAAACATATCCTGGTCGTATTTGGATCACCCAAAGAGGGGCTACATCAAATACTTGCCAAGGAGGGATATAGGTGCGACGACCTGTTTGATTTTATCTTAAACACCACACCGTTACAGGGTGTGGTCACGATAAGGACTGAAGAGGCTGTGATGATCTCTTTAGCAGTATTGAACAAAATACTACCGTAGACCTCAAGGCTGTTGTTCCGCCGAAGGGCAGCTCGTCAGATAAGTTAATATTGAACCTGGGAGTTCAGAGGCAGGCAGATGGGCCACAGAAAACAGTCAGCACCAAGACACGGCTCCCTCGCCTTTATACCAAGGGCGAGGGCACGCAGACTTGTAGCTAGAATCAGATATTGGCCCATCGAGGAGCGGGGGGAGCCCAAGGTTTTGGGCTTTGCCGGTTACAAAGCCGGCATGACGCACGCTTTAGTTTTAGATAACAGGGACTTCTCGAACACTAGGGGCAAGGAGATTCAGGTTCCCATCACCGTATTAGAGACTCCGCCATTGAAGGTTTTGGCAGTAAGGGCTTACACCGCAACCCAGAACGGCATTACCAGCCTAACTGAAATCTGGATGGAGAAAATACCCGAACAAATATCTAGGAAGATCTCGACCTTGAAGAGCGCCAAGTTTAAGAACACAACAGATGACCTAGCAAAAATAAGGGACAAGATTGTTGATGTTAGATTGGTAGTTTGCACGCAACCTTGGCTATCTGGCTTTGGAAAAAAGACTCCAGAAGTTTTCGAGCTTGCGCTTTCCGGAGATTTAGATAAGAAGGTTGATTTCGCGATGACTCTACTCGGCAAAGAACTCTTTGCGTCTGAGGTCTTGAAAGAGGGGCAATTCGTTGATGTATTCGCTGTAACGAAAGGTAAGGGATGGGCTTCCACTATAAAGAGGTTTGGCGTGCGCATAATGTCTCGAAAGAGCAACAAGACTAGAAGGGGCATAGCAACGATGGGGGCTAAGAGCCCAAACAACGTGATGTACACGGTTCCCAGAGCAGGGCAACTCGGATTTTGGCAGAGGGTCGTGAGAAACCTTTTGGTGCTGAAAATTGGTTCGAAGGGGAGCGAGGTTAATGTTAGTGGCGGTTTCCTTAGATACGGTGAGGTTAAGTCGAACTACGTGCTCTTGATGGGCTCTGCACCAGGACCCGCAAAGCGGCTTGTGAGGATCAGAGTGTCGGCCCGAAAGGGAGAAATGGTGGAAGATAAACTTCGGATAAGTGGTATATCGTTAGAGAGTAAACAAGGTGTTTGAACCTTGTCCTCAGATCTCGTTCCGGTTTTTGGCAAAGATGGTAAAACGGTTAGAGAGGTCTCGATGCCGTCCATATTTAAATTCGATATAAGGCAAGGGCTCATTCACAGGGCTTATGTGATAATGTCAAAAGCTTGGTATCAACCGAAAGGTCGTGATCCCTTGGCAGGGAAGAGAACGAGTGCAAAATCGTGGGGAGTTGATAGAGGCTTATCACGAGTGCCAAGGTTGGGTTCTGGGAGGGCCCGTTTCGCTCCCAGCGTGGTTAAGGGTAGGTTGGCGCACCCACCCGTTTCTGTTAAGAAGCTTCGTAGAAAACTTAACAGAAAAGAGCGCCTTAGGGCAACACTTGCAGCCGTATCGGCAACTGCCAACCAAGAGCTTGTCAGGTCAAGAGGCCATAGGATAGGCCAGCTTAGATTGCCGCTAATATTGGATCCCGAGATCAAGAAGATCTCCAAGACCTCAGAAGTTAGGGAGATGTTGGAAAACATTGGTCTTATAAAGGAGCTGGAAAGAGTCGGGGATTTTAAGGAGAGATCAGGGGCTCCCGCCAGAAGGGGGCGTAGGTTCAAGAGGAAGATCGGTCCTCTAATAGTCGTGGATGAAAATTGTCCACTTCAAAAGGCATCTTTGAACATACCAGGGCTCGATGTGGTAAACGCAAGAAGATTGAGTCTAAGGGAGCTCGCTCCTGGTGGGCAACCTGGAAGGCTGACCCTTTGGATAGAACCCGCAATCCAAGTAATTGAGAGGAGGCTGATCGAGAGAAATGCAGCGTGATAGTGTATTACTTTACCCGCTGGTCACGGAGAAGACGGTGAAGATGATAGAGCGGGAGAATAAGCTTGTGTTTGTCATCGCGCCAGATGCCTCCTCATATGAGGTAGCTAGAGACTTCGAGAAGACTTTCGAGGTGAAAGTCAAGAAGGTCAACATCCTCAGAAGACCTGACGGCATTAAGGTTGCCTTTATAAAGCTAGCTGAAGGGTACAGCGCTAGTGATATCTCGGTCAAGCTTAGGATACTGTAGTGTGATGTAGTATGGGAAGACGCCCAATAGTGCGGAAGAGAGGGAGTTCGCCCAAATATAAAGCGCACACCATAATAAGAGTTGCACCGAGTAAGTATCCACAGGTTAACTTAGAAGGCAACGCACTTAAAGGGAAAGTCTTGGAATTGGCTCATGACCCGGGAAGGGGAGCTCCTCTGGCATTGATAGGGTTGGAGAACGGCGTTAGGTTCTTCACGCTCGCGCCTGAGGGTATGTACGTAGGTCAGGAGATTGAGATCGGGAAAAAAACATCTGTCAAGCTGGGTGACATCTTACCACTCAAAGAAATACCTGAGGGGACTTATGTCTGCAATGTCGAGAGGAGACCTGGAGACGGAGGTGCTTTATTTAGGTCCTCCGGAAATTATGCGGTTATTATAGGAAAGGGCGAGGGGGTGGTTACTCTGAAAGACGCCAAAGGGCGTCTCTTCTTGATCAAGGGCAGCTCGCTTGCTACTGTGGGAGTAGTTGCTGGAGGAGGGCGAACAGAGAAACCGTTCCTGAAGGCCGGAACCAAATTGAAACTCATGCGATCAAAAGGCAGGAGATACCCAATAGTCAGAGGTGTGGCAATGGCCGCTGTGCACCACCCACATGGTGGAGGAAGACATCAACATGTGGGAGGCTCAACATCTGTTTCGAGAAGGCTTCCACCTGGTGCCAAAGTTGGCTTGATATCTCCAAAGAGAACTGGAAAATAGGAATAGACAACGAATTTTTCAAATCATAGAGATATTGTTTTTATTCGACTTATATTAGGTATTATTATCGTAAATGGACATTTTTAATGTCACTAAAGTGTTCATGAAAATATCATGCTTGAGCCTAGATACTGCCAGAGGATTTCACAGCCAATAAAAATATCGCATACTTAAGTTAAGTCCTCTTAAGTTTAGAGGTTTTTCTCAAGTCCATTATGGGAAGAAAAGGGAGAAATTAAAAAGCGAATTATGAACCTGTTTGTAACCTCGCCACCATATGGCGGTAGCCACTTTATAGTCGCCTGCGGTCACCCTTCTCGCTACTTTATGATTTGGTTAGGGTACGATAAGGAAAGAAACTTATAGGTGGATATAAAGAGTTTAAGAGAGCACGCGCTATGCGACTTCATGCGCAGAGTGAACAATTATCTTCAACAGTTTGCTTTGTTGTTGAGACCACTATGGAGGCTGGTGAAGTAAAAACACATTCACTATGCTTTCCCTCCTCTGAATGTGCTAAAAATAAGTAAACGATTTCACGTAGCACTTTTTACGATTCTGAGGTTTTGCGACAACAGAATCTATCAAAGTTAGGGATGCCCGTAGCTTCACCGTGGTGTTTGTAAATAATCCATCAGGGTTATCATATCTCTGATTTTAATACTGTAACCCTAATCAACAAAAAAGCTATTTAAAGAGCGTAGAACTGAACGCCACAGAGGGCCCTGGTCCCTGATGAGCAGCGACGAAACTTCAAGTGTGATACAGGCGCTAGCGCACGAAAGGCGCAGACAGATAATACTAATCTTGGGGGCCGAGGGGCCTAAGGGGGTTACCGAGCTTAAGAGGCGGCTGGGTATTAGCACTGGAAGCCTTTACCATAACCTCTCTTTTCTCTCAGGCGTAGTCGAAAGGACCCCTGACAGAAAATACAAGTTGACAGAGAAAGGGGAAGAGCTCTACGTGATGCTGAGAGACGGTGCTTTCGCGCCTAGAGGTGTAGAAAGGCGAGGTCTGCGCTACCTAGAACCAGTACTGTTCCCAACATGGCTTTTCACGCTTTTCTCAGAGTTCGAACCATACTCTTTCATACTCGATGTCTCGATCATAACTGTTCTGTTACTCACCAGCTACAGCTCTAGTATGGGCATAATGTTCATGTTCCCCATGAGGTTTAACTCTTCTCTAATGGCTGCCGTGGTGTCTTTAATAAGCTACTCCTTTCTGGCATCGCTATCAGTATTAGCTTTCGGTTTAAAGAACATCATGCGTCAGATGCTCAGTCCATCAATTGCGCTTCTGCCACAAATAATTTACCAGCTCTTATACGTGCAAATCTTAGGGCCATTAGCCTCTACAATGATAACGGAGACTCTTGGACTGCTTTTCATGGGCTATAGTGCCGCTTTGTTGGGAACGAGTATAAGGGTGAGTTCTAACACGAGGATTTCGCACTCTCTTCTTTTCTCATTCATATTGTTGTACCTCGGCTCGGTTTTTGCGCCATTGGTAAGCAGCTTCTCAACTTAGTGAACGGATGTACTCGCTCACAGGCGGTCCTACAACTACTCCTTCTATGGGTTTTATTTCGAAGACATGAGGTGTTAAATCTACCCTTGTCCACCTCATCTTTCTAACAGTTATGGTCCTCAAATTTCTAAAACCCACTGAAAGAATATTGAGCTTTATTATTCCCGACGCTAAGAACTCTTCGACACCGAAGCGACTCAAGGCATCCACTCCAGTTGGTATCTCAGAAGTGATGATCGTAGTGGCCCCTATGAACTTCTCTATGGCGTTTACGAATGACCTTATGTAGTCCCTTGTCCACGCCACATCTATGGCCTCACCAAGCAGTGGCGCTACAGGATCAACGACGATCCTCTTTGCACCTATCTCGTCAGCATTTCTCTTAAGCTCGGTCACAACCTCTCTAACAACCTCAGCCATAAACTTCTCTCTAACGACCTCAGCAAAGAAAGGCCTTACGTCAAGTATTCTCAACAGGCCCTCTTGCATCGGCTCCATGAGGTCCCAACCGAGGGACAGTGCACCTTCGACAGTACCCTCAATTGTCTCATCAAACGGCACATAAAGTGCAGGCTCCCTAGCCTCGACTCCCGTGAGCAGGAACCTCAAAGAAAATATGGTTTTACCGGTGCCGGTCTCGCCAGCGAGTAGAAATGTCCTACCTCTTATGAGTCCCCCACTTATGAGCTCATCGAAACCCTTGATGCCTGTTGGAACCCTTAGACTGAATTGCTCCTGTGGTGTAAAAGGCTGCACTTGAGCTTTTTCATCTTTAGTATCTCGACTCATCTCTCATCACTACTTCAAACCACAGGTACTTTCCGTCCTCAGCGGCTTTGTAAGAGCCCAAGACCCGCATGTTCGGGTATCTCTTTAAAGCCCTAGACTCAGCTATCTTCCTCCTGCTAAGACCCGGAGTGTAGAGCACCACGCCTAAGTGTTTGGGTCTTCTTCCTGAACGAGGCCTTGGTTTTCTCCTCCCACCTCTTGGGACTCTAACCCTTACAACTATTGTTCCTGGCTTTTCCTTATAACCAAGCCTTCTTGCCGTGCTGATCTTGCTGGGTTTATCTAACCTTTCAACCGCACCCGCAGCTCTTAAAATCATCAACCTTTCCTTGTTTACAGCATCAATGGCTCTCTTGAGCTCGGCCTCGGACTCTTCTGTCAACTTCAGTTTAGTCATCGGCTAGCTTACAGAGATGGCCAATTTAACATTTTTCTGCCCCCCTTCATCTTTTCTTATTGGTCTATCCTCGCACTTACGAAAGCGAAATAGGAAACCTTGAAATCCAAAGCGCTAATGCTTAAGAGAAGGGGGTTACTAGGTATTCGCAGATGCGGCAAGTCGGAATAACCGGAAAACCTAATGTGGGCAAGTCTACTTTCTTCGCGTCTGCAACCTTAATACCAGTTAAGATAGCCAATTACCCCTTTACCACAGTTGAGCCGAACAAGGGTATAGCCTACGTTAAGGTAAAAGACATTTCAGCCGAATTCGGTGTGACCCCCAACCCCGTAAACTCTATGGTCCTAGGCGAGTGGAGATTCATACCAGTTGAGTTGGTTGACCTACCAGGCCTAGTTCCCGGAGCTCACACAGGCAGAGGTCTCGGCAACATGTTTTTGACAGAGGTTAGCAGTGCGGATGTTCTGATCCATATTTTGGATGCCTCAGGTTCTACCGATGACGAAGGAAGACAGGTAGCTCCTGGGAGCTGGGATGTTTTAAAGGACGTCAGATTTTTGGAAAGTGAGTACGACTTCTGGCTTCGTGAGATTCTTAAGAGGAATTGGGACAGAATCTGTAGACAGGTGGAAAACACAAGAGCACCTTTTGCAGAAGTCTTATTCTCCACTTTCCCTGGCATATTCAAAAAACGGGAACATGTGGAGAAGGCGATGGAAAGTTCTGGAGCAGGCAAGAACCCTAGGCTTTGGTCTGATGAACATATGCTCAAATTCGCGTCAAAGGCCAGGGAATTGTCAAAGCCTACGCTTCTGGTTGCTAACAAGGCAGATTTGCCGGAATCAGAGAGGAACATAAACAAGCTCAGGGACTTAGGTTATAAGGTCGTGCCGTGTTCAGCAGAAGCAGAACTGGCGCTCAGAAGGGCTGAGCGGTCTGGTCTCGTGGATTACATACCTGGCGATTCTCGTTTTGAAATAAGGACTGGAGCGAACTTAAGTGACCAACAAAAAAGAGCTCTCGAGCTTATTGAAAACAAGGTACTTAAGAAATGGGGATCAACCGGCGTCCAAGATGCACTGAACACAGCTTATCTCGAAATGCTTGGTATGATCGTGGTATACCCCGTGCAAGATCCGAGAGCCTTAACCGACGGCAAAGGAAACGTGCTTCCGGATGTGTACTTGATGCCAAATGGGTCTACGGCTAGGGATTTGGCCTATGAGATACACAGTGATTTAGGTCGCAGTTTCCTTTACGCTTTGGATTGCAGAACCATGATGCGCCTTAGTGAGGATTATGTGCTCAAAGACGGAGATGTCATTTCTATTGTTTCTGTATCAAGGGCCAGGAAGTAATCAAGTATCTTGGGTTCTAAGTTTGAGTAGTAGATTGCGTTAAAACTTGCAACGTACGTCGCAAAACTTTCGCTTTCGTTATTCCCGTAAATTTGACTCTAACAACTTTCTTCGCGAAGTTATATATGTCAGACTCCACTTTTCCAGCAGCCACCTCTTGGGCAAACTGACCAAGCGTCAATGTTGGCACTTTGTTAGATATCAACTCAACCATTCCCTTTCTTAGTATCCTTTTCTTGCTGGTTGATATTCTAAACCTAGTTATTATAGTCGTGCGAACTCTTATCACGTATGAATCCTTCGTGGTTACATCGAATATGGCATCAACTCTTGAGGACCCCTTCCTCAATATGCTCGTTATATAATCTCTGGAGATTTCGTGTCCCCAGTAATCAGTAGCACACTCGTTTCCCTTAACTCCAGTGATCTTAAACTTCAACTTCATGAAGCTGTGTGCAGGATCTCCGGTGATATCGTACAATAGCGCCTCAAGCGTCCTTCCAAGCAGATCTTCAGGAGCGGTGCACGGGGCATCGCTAAGATGCTTTTCTCCAAGGTATGCTGGTGTCCTGATACTTACCCAGATCCTTTGTACAGCCTTTTTACCTCCTTTTTTGGGCAACTCCCTCTTCGTATGCCCATGAAAGGGTATTTAAAAGTGAATAATTCAGGTTTTTACCGTTGCGATCAACAGAATCCTAGGACTTCAGTTTTTGACGGTTGCCGATGGGCTTTAAATGCGATGGTGGCCACATAGTTAAAAACAGAACCCTGACACCGAGTCTCTCTTGGGGGTTATTCAATCTGTCGGCGTCCCCTCTGTCTTTAGGGCGTAACGGTATTAGACGGAAGCAACCGAAAGACGAAAACCCTTAGAAACAAGAACCTCCCGGCGCGCGCTCAGTCATGTGAAGTGTCAATCAACGACGCCTGGCTCTTGAAATCCGCTGAAAACATCATCCAACACAAGTACCCAGTCCTCCTTGGGGCCACTAGAAGGCGGCTCGAACGTCCTTAAACCAGCGTTACTAAAGTCACCGATTTTCTCCGCATGTCCGTCGCGTGGGTTGTACCAATAGGCCCTCAGCATGTTCTTTGATACTTTTTCCATACGAACCTCTGCAGGTCTACCTGTAGGAAGGTAAATGAAAGCATAGCTTCCATCCGCACCTCGTGTTGCTTGCGCATGATCCGCAGCTTCGCCCAAATCACATACTAAAACAGACTGATCAGGGACTCTAACTAGCATGGGACGCGACTCTATAAGGTACCGTAGATATTGCATTTGTAATGCACCTGGAAAATTCAAAGCATCCTTCCAAGGGGTACGTGCATAGCTTGTTGGTTCGCGTCGGGGCTCGAAGAATTGCCAGACGTCATGGCAACCGTAGGTATGTCCAAAGGCACCGGCAAACACGGCCCAATATGCAGCCTGACGGGCATCGTGATCGTCAAACCAGCCATTACTCGGATCCCAGTCTATAGGGTGATCTTCATAGCGGGCCTCCCCATCAATACACGGCTTTACCGGGGTGAGGTTATAATCGTGCTCAATCATCTTGTAGTTTGCAATATTGCGCGCCCCTATGTCCGGATTGTAGCATATTAAAGTCTAGCCAAGGCTCTTCATGGAAGAACTGAGAAGATGACATTCCACCCATGGGATGGTAGGTTATCAAATGCTCTCCACCATCGCCTCGTCGTAAACCATTAGCCATAGCACACCATATGGCGTTCTGTCGCTCGTTTTCGCTCGGCCTGTCGCCTCCGAGAATCCATATTACACTCTTCCCCCTGCATCGTTTTCCTAAGAACTCACCGTAAGCGCCGGCGTTTTCGGGAGTGAAGACCTCCGGACCAGTGCCCCATTTCTTACTTACTTTATCACCCCATGTAGGTAGCACTCCTACATATAAGCCATAGAAGTTAGCTTTGTCGATGATGTGGTCGACATACTGAAAATAAGATTCATTAGGTTTAGTGATATCATTGTCACGGAACGGTAAATCACCGTATGCATTGGGTATATTAAGGCCGCCGAATTCAGCTAACACAACTGCTTGTATTACAGTGAAACCCTTGGCAGATCTGTCTCGTAGATAATACTCTGCCTCTTCAGAATTTAGCCTGTGAAAAAGCTCCCATGCGGTATCTCCTAAATAGAAGAAAGGTTTTTCATCTTCAGCAACTATGAATCTTCTATCCCCTATATGCCCGGGTCTATCGAAAACCACGAGCCCATCTCGTCTCATGCCTTACAAAAGTTGTCGTCAAATTTAACTCTTTGATCGTGACGGAAACAAAATTTTTCAACAGACTATCAAACACGCCTATTCGTAGTCAGCTATGGTCTCTACACCCGCCCATCTCGAGCAGATATGAAAGGAAAGTGGTCGCGTACTCCCCCTTACCTAATTTGAAACGGATCTTGGCAATTCCATCGGCGACATCGACGACTTCAAAACACTCCACGTTTAGGTAACTACTTCTTCGAATCGTTTTGGAACTAAGTTCCGGCATTCTCTTCACCTCAAAACCTTCCACCTCTATTGTATCAGGCACCTCGCCTGAAGATATCGCACGAGCAAGTCTTTCATTGAACAATTGCGCTTGGAGCGCGGAGATAAAGACCTTACGGATCCTTTTCGGTATCTTTCTTAAAGCTCCAGCGTAATCCCTAGGGTGAAGCGCTAGGTGATTTATCATTCTCTTTTCTAACCAGAACACATCTGGTATTTCGTCTGCTTTGTCCTGTTCTATATAGTCCCTTACTTTTTCGAGCAAAAGATTCACTGCTCCCTCGAGATCTCCATCCAAGATGGAGCGCCCTACCTTCACATTGTCATAATCCTTACCCATGCGTTGAGGACCGAAGTAGTTCGGTAGCTTATTTTTTTGGATATGCCTTTTAAATTCATCCAGCGCTGCTGCTATCTCATCCGCTGAAAGTGGAATGTTTCTAATGACGACAGTGAACCTGTTGCCTTGAGCATCTCCCAAGTTTATCCTATTATCGGAATACGCGAAATCCTTAAGTGCCATGTCTGGTAGCTTGAGCTGCACCAGCTCCTCTGCCCTGCAGCGCCAAATGGAAACACGCTGAGCCGTAATGGCACGTTTATCTTTAAGACCCGCTATCCCAAATCTCTTTAGAGATACGTGAAGCTTTCTCGCTATGTAGCGCAAAGCCTTTACAGTATCCCAATTGCACTTCACCAAGGTGAAGTGCAAGTATTCACGAACTTCATTACGATCAGGTATGACTGTCTCGAACGGAAGATCTACACTACAGATGCCATTGTGCCAAACCTCTTCAACCACAAAATCCTGCGGTAATACCTTTATTTTACCTACTAGCTTGAATCCCATTAACAACTACCCCCTCTAAAGATCGTGTTTCTTCACAGGTCAATTTGCGGAGGTGAACGGAAAGTTTTCCCAATGGTGTATACGATCCTGGCGTTCTCAATGTTCATAAACTTATCACCATGAGTTGGATGCTTCTCGTCTATCAAGAACTCAGAGAAGGCACCGCGTGCTGCAAAACAACAAGAGTTTGTATAACCGCATTCCAAAACTTCATGTCGGTTCACTCTATATTAGGCAAACCTAAAGACTTTGCGAGCAATTTTAACCCTTGGAAAGTCGCCTTGTCGCCACGTATCACAAGTTCTCTGGGCGGTATTAGCAAAAGGCCCTTATAAAAGCCCCCTGCGTTAATTATGTAGAATGTATGTAAAACGAAGATCAAGTAGTTAAGTTGGCTCGCAGTGAGCCTCTCCTCTATAATGTCGATCTTCCTCTCATCGGTATCTACACGGGCCCTCAGAGATTCCTTTAACGAGCGTGGGTCCTCGTCCATCGAGTCGAGAAGGTCCCTTAAAGTTATCCCGTTTTCAACTAGAAAATCCGAAACAGCCTTTCTAATATCAATGTAGCCGATTCTCATCCTATACACACTCAGGGATAAACCCTAGTTGTAGTTCGTGGAAATGGAATGGCATACCTGATGTGGGGAAGCTTTAACATCCATGCCAGGAAGCGCTCTATTCCAAGTCCAAAACCCGAATGCGGCACTGAGCCATATTTCCTGAGGTCAAGGTACCACTGATAATCCTTTGGATCGAACCCCTCGGACAATATCCTTTGGTACAATTGTTCATAGTCATCAGCCCTCTGCCCTCCTCCTATCACCTCACCTATAGGCCACAAAAGGAGATCGTGACAAAGGACCAGCCTCTCGTCCTTAGGATCCGGTTTGTGATAAAGCGCCTTCAACTCCTTAGGGAAATGCGTTACGAAGACGGCTCTTCCGAATATCTCCATGATTTCTCTTTCTTCATCTGCGCCGATGTCAGCACCCCATTCCCTTCCTATTGCGCTGATAGCCTCAGAATAACTGACTCTCCTTAAAGGCCTCTTCAAGGGCTCGTAGTTCGGATTGAGCATCTTGATCTCTTTTTCAGCACGCTCTAAAATCCACCTCGATATATGTTCTAACATTTTTTCCTCCAGGTCCATCATACCTTCATTATCAATCCAAGCAGCCTCAGCTTCCAAATGCCAGTACTCTGTAAGATGTCTTGGTGTTTTTGAACGTTCGGCTCTAAACGACGGTTGAATCGTGAAGGTCTTCTCGAGGGAAAATATACCTGCCTCGAGGTAGAACTGTGAACTCTGTGTAAGGTACGCTTTTCTCCCATAATAGTTTAAGTCGAAAAGCGTAGCTCCTCCCTCAACTGAAGCAGTTATAGTCGTAGGGCAGCTGAATTCATAAAACCCTTCAGATTTTAAATACTCTCTAAATCCACTTAACACCTCCGATCTGACTTTCATGATAGCTGTCATTTTCTGGCTTCTCAAGTACAAGTGTCTCAGGTCAGCCACGGCCTCAGGTGACACTCTCTTCTTACCTACGGGGTAATCTTTGGCTGCTAGCGAAACTATTCTCAAGTCATCTACGAGCACTTCCACTCCGCCTGGTGCCCTGCTGTCCTTTCTGATTACCCCTGTCAGTGTTATCGAAGCCTCCCTACTTAAGTCCTTGAGTTGTTCTATCTTCTTGTCATTCATGTGATCCCTCTTTATCACAGCTTGTATTATGCCGGTGTTATCTCTTAAGCGTATGAACAAAACCTTCCCCAACGAAGATACAGTATAGACCCAGCCCCTAAGTGCAACCCTCTCGCCCTCTCCCATATTCTTAATGCGTTCAACGCTCAGAAATTTGTCAGGACACTGCATCAAACTTCACGCCAATGGCCAAACACACGTATTTAAATAACAGCCTTTAAGCTCTTTATTCTACTTTTTATCCTCGCGCGAAATCGTTCCGATGTACTTCTTGAGAATGGCGACCACCCTCTCGGCCATTTCTTCGGATATATATGGCCTGCTGCCGCCAGATAGTAAAGATACAACCTCATATTTATTTTCAGGCAAGAGGTTCGCCAATATTACTGCATCCTTGTTAGTTATTCCCGCTTTTGTCAACTCATCGACAAGCTCTCTGGAACTCTTTGCGTCAAGCTTGACGATCTCCTTCAGCTGTTCGATCATCATGGATTCGATAGGCCCTGGATTCTGTTCCTTAAGGAGAATCTCTAATGCCTCGGCGTTTGTTATATCAGTCTCTTCCATCTTCTTTCTTGGCATCTATCGTCCCCCTCTAAAGGGCTTTAGGTGTTCCGGTCGGGATATCACTAATTTCTTTTTATCACCATCAATTATCTCTAAAACGTAAGCCCTACCTCTGACTTCCTTTATCACTCCGACCTTTCCTTGAAATCTTCTGAAGGGCATACCGTTATGAACAGAGGGATCGATGTCTATAACAACCTTTTCTCCAGGCGAGTATTTAACAAGCAGATATGATAGTGGCTTTATACCCCTCTCTCTGATGCTTTTGCTGAAAGCGGCTCTCGTCTTTCTGCGCACTCCACCTGTCTGGGCCAAGTCACAAATCACCCAGAAAATCAATCACTTCAAGCTCAACACACTCTGCGGTAGTATTTAACAATTCGCTCAGCGAGGGGGTAGTTCTTCCAGAATCTCCACTAACGAACTCCTTTATATAAGTCCCACCTTGAGCTACAAGAGTAGCACTCAAGGTATTTTTGTCTACTAGGTTCAATTTCGCAGAAACGATCTTTTTTCTTCTTATCCTGTCTCCCCTTCTCCATAGCACTCTGGAAGGTGTTTTCTGGTTTATCTCTAAACCGTTTACTCTGTTCTGCAACTCCCTTAGCTCCTCCTCGGATATTTCCCTCCCAAGCTTAATAACAGCCCTGTACACCTTGTTTACTCTTTCACCTAATATCTTAACTCTTCGTATGTCTTTTTTGCTAGCGTATTTTAAGCCTAAGATCTCTATCTTGCCTTGGAATGCCTCGTTGATCTTCCTTTCGAGTGCCTTTAAGTCCAACGATCTCCTAGCTGGTTCGCGCACCTCGATGACGAAGGGTCTGCCATTTCCAAGCATCAATGCATCCACGTCCTCTCTACCAGCTCCGTGAAACGTCAAGTCTGCAGCTCCGGTTTCAGGCACTAATACTGACGCTATCATGCCCTCAACCGACGATAGCGGATCCTTGCCCCTCTTTCTGGTCTGGGAAATGCCTTTCATTAACTTCCTATACCTCCCTCTCAAGTAAAGCGGGAATAACGTGATCTTAATATCTCCGTTAAATGGATTGACTATAAACATTACATCTGGTTCATCGACATCGGTCGAGATCTTCAGAGATTTTGAGATCTCGTGATCCAGATAAGAATTTATAAAATTCTTTATGCTTTCACCCCAAGGTATTTTAAGCGTTCTCTTTACCTCATCCTCTCGTCTGATCAAGCTCGAACTCAAGGAGGAGCCAGATTTGAAAGTTCTTACTTCTACTGTCTTAAGACGCTCTGTTACGCTTACCACGGTTTTCTCCAGCGCCTGTCTTATATCAGTTCCGCATATGTAACAAGGCTCAACTTCCATAACAGCACCACACCTATCCCTTAAGTACGCAATCGCTGGTCCAAAACCGGATTTCGCGAGTGCCTTTAACAAGTTAAAACTACCTCTTTTCCCGTTTTTCTCATGTTGTATTAAAGCGCAAAGAAAAAGGGCGGTCTTTATAGAATGTCCTAGCTCCCATTTATCGATTCCTGGAGCTAAGAGAGAAAACTGTCTACCGAAACAGCCATCACACAGGATAAACTTGGAAGCTAACTTCGTGAATACTTTCCAAGGATATTCGGTCATCAACGTATGCTCACCTGAATGGTGTTCTCAAACCCCTCGCGCCCTTCATACGCCTTATCATTTTTTTCGCCAAGGCGTACTGCTTGATGAGTTCCCTGACCTCCTTCTCGCTCCTTCCGCTACCCTTTGCAATCCTCTTTATCCTGCTTGAGTTAAGAATGGATGCATCCTCCCTCTCCTCTCTGTTCATCGAATCTAATATTGAACGCCATACCTTAGCCATGCTGCTGGACTTCTCCTCCCAGCCTTCCGGAAGTTTGGTCGAAGATGGTAACATTTTGGATATCGAGGACAAAATACCAGGTCTTCCCAACGCCTCAACTTGAAGTACGAAGTCTTCGAGAGTAAATCTGCCCCTCGTTATAGCCTTAACTCTTTCCTCATCCTCTAGGGAGAACGCAGCCTCAACTTTACGGATTATCTCCTTGAGGTCTACAACGCCCAAGAGGCTAGAAGTAAACTTTACGGGGTCAAACTCCTCGAGGTTTTCAACCTTCTCGCCAGTTCCTATGAACACAACAGGTGCCCCTGTTGCGGCTACCGCCGAAAGCGCTCCACCTCCTTTTGCGGTTCCATCCATCTTGGTCAATATTATATAGCCGATAGGCACTGTCTTGGAAAACGCCTCCGCCTGCGCCCTAGCCTGTTGTCCTATGGTGGAATCAATCACTAATACAGCCGCGTCGGTTCCTAGCTCCTTACTGATATTCTTTACTTCTTCCATTAGACTCTTCTCGTCCTTATGTCTTCCAGCAGTGTCTATCAAAAGCACTTTACAGTCCTTGACTTGCTTGATCATGTCCTTTATCAATCTAACAGGGTCCTTCTCTTCCTCATTGCCATACACTGGTATGCCATATGGATCCAAGAGTTGTGTAAGCTGTTGTAGTGCCCCCGGTCTGTAGGTGTCTGCGCATATGACTGCCACTTTAAGACCCTTTTTCTGAAATAGCCTTGCAACTTTTGCGAGAGTTGTCGTTTTTCCTGAGCCTTGAATGCCCACGAAGAGAAGTTTCTTAACCCCTGGACCTGATACATCGATCGTACTCTTCTCCCTCCCTAATATGTTTACCAATTCTGTGTAAGCTCTGTGAATTATTTGTTCCTTCTTGGAAACCCCGCTTGGAGGTTTCTCCTTTGCTGTCTTTCTTATCGCATCTGAAAGTTGTAACACAAGGCCTACTTCAACATCTGCTTTTAACAAAGACCTCTGTATGTCTTTTATAAATTCGTTGATCGCTTGTTCCTCAGCATAGGGCCTACTTGCGAATTTCCTGAAGGCCTCTCTTAATGCTGAGGATAGCTCCTCGAGTACCATTAGTGGACTGATGTTACGAGCATGTCTATCCTATAAGTTTATCCGGTAGGTCAACATAGACTCAATCTACCTTCTACAAGGTCATCGAGAAGCGCTTTAAGGTGATCTTTACTAAAGCCTTCCTCAATAACTTCCTTGACCTTCTTTGAGATAGTTGAAAATTCAGACGTCCTGTCTGGTATTATATACGCGGCAACCATTGATGGTTCATTAATTGGCGTGCCTATCTGGCTAACAAGCCAAACGTAAGCCTCTTTAACAGCGTCTACCTCTTCCACGATCCTCCTAGCAAGCTTAAAGGCTAAAGTGTTATAGATTTTTCCTACATGTGACGTTGGATTTTTGCCTGCCGCTGCTTCAGACCCTGCGGGTCTGTTTAGCGCTATTACGCCATTTACTCTGTTACCTCTTCCAACTTGCCCGCTGTCGCCAGACTCAGCAGAGGTACCTAAAGTTGTAAGGTATACCCCATCAACTCCCCTTCCCCTCTCATCAAGTGTGTTTACATGTAATTCGATGTGGTCGAATTCATATTCTCCCCTCAAATATTCCATCAAAGTTTCATGTAACTCGTCTTTTATCCTGAAGTAATCATCCTCGTTCTTTATGAACTTGTCGACAAACGCAACAGCCAGTGTCAAAGTCAATTCATTATTCGTTCTTACTCCCATTACCTTTACATCCTCGCCGGTTTCTGGAAACTCCGACTTGAACTCGCTGGAGTTTATATGGCGTTCGAATTCATATACTAGCCTTTCTAGACGCGACTCAGGAGCATAGCCAACGGCTGCAGAAGTATCATTGGCTCCTAGGAAATCCTTTCCTCTTTTGAATATATCCGACAGGTTTGTTGCACTCCTTCCTATTTCAACTTGATATCTGACGTGCTTTTCCGCATCAACAAATCTAAGGTTCTTAAAGATCCATTCCTTAGCCGTGTTTGTGGCTATGCTAGGGATATCGAACTCTATACCGTTGAAGGAGAAGGTCGCCCTATCTCCGAAAATAAATAGCATTGGCCTTTTCACCCTACCTCCGCCGAAGGCAGGCGAGGTCTCGCCTGCTACAAGAAGGCTTTTGTCTAAATTATAGTGGAGTATGTGACCGGTTTTCCTGATGTATTCCTTGCCCAACTTGACCGCTATGGCATCCATCACGGAATCTGCGATCGTGTCGGGGTGTCCTATACCTTTCCTCTCAACGACTTCAAACGGCCTATCGTCCATCAACTCTTGCGAAAGTTCCTTAACCACTACAGACTTATTCATGGCCCTCTAGGCCTCATTTCCTTTATGTAAAAGCTTTCTCCCTCATCTTGATAAAATTATGCTCAACGCGTGATAAAGTTTAAATTTAAAACCTGCCACAATTAACTTCTACCTTTTTCTTGCTGAGCGTATTTAGATCCGCTTCAAAAATCCGAATTTTGGTTTTTTTATATATGAATGCAAACGCGAAACTAATAGGAAGCGGCCGATAGGTCTCGCATAGAAGGCAGCCGCACAGATACTGTAAGGTTTTCTCGTTGTCAAAGACCACAGAGAGCTTTCCAGTAAATTCGAGAAAAGTATCAACAGCTAGCAGGAAAGACAGAGTTCATTCGGATGTGCTTTTCTCCCTATTTTCAAAGTGTTCTATAAAGAACTTCTCCCAGTCGAACTTGAGCATAAAGGCTATTACTGCTACAAGGAGTAAGAGCGTTAGCGCTGTCGCCTGCCATCCGCCCTCGCCGCCGAAGACCTCTTTTATGAAGCCTATGGAGAAGCGCCCACCAAGCGCTAGTATCAAACACATGAACGCTTTACCCAAGATGCAGGGTACGAAGAACTTTACGAAGTTATAGTGCATCATACCAAGGGGGATCATTAATAGATCATCTGGAAGTGGTGTTAGAGCAAATATAAAGATGACCACTGCTCCGTACTTACTGAAAACCTTTAACATGAAGTCCATATTCTTTCGTCGTTCCTCGCTTATTGCAGTCCTCCCGTAGTAACCCAATATGTAACCAAGAACTTCGCCCAACGCTGAGCCCAAGCCGCCGGATACCGCTATCAAAAAAGGATCCAAGACAGAGCCCAATAAGTATATCACCAAGGTGTAAGGTATGGGAAGAACTATGGAGGTGGCCCCGATAAGACTTACTAGGAAGACCCCCACATAACCGTATTGATACGCGAGCTGTTCCATCCACTCCCAGAGCTGTTGCTTTAGGAGGGCGTTCTGTAAACTGCAGATTTTCAATCTCGCGCTTAACCCATACCATCGTACCTTTTAAGTTGTTAACTCAACAGGTTGCAACTAGGTCTTACAAGCCCAGAAATTACAATAAAAGCGATAAACGCCACATATAAAGGCAGATATGCCAAACACATAAAAAACAACGAGTATAATACAAAGTCCATTACAGAGGAATGCGGATAACAGGCTGTTGGCGTTTTTCTGTCTCCAAGGCGTAGTGACGTAAGGCGTGAACTGCGAAGGCGAGGTAGCCAACGATTAACTGCTAGACATAAAGCTTAGGAGAGTGCTAGGTACGGCATAAGGTGTATTTTTAAATAAGGATTAAGGACGAGGAAGCCGATATCCGTTGGTACTTGAGGCGAGATTTAGATGAGTTATAATGAAATTTTAAGGCTCGCATTGGAAAGGGGATTCTTCTTCCCCACTGCAGAGATCTACTCCAACACGCCTGCTGGCCTTTGGGATTATGGACCTCTCGGCGTTAAGTTGAGGGAAAGATTTGTTGAACTGTGGAGGAAGGAGGTTGTCAGAAGAGATGATATGATAGAGGTAGATGGGGCACTCATCATGCCAAGGGATGTCTTCGTCGCATCAGGGCATCTGGAGAGTTTTGTAGATCCAGTGGTACAATGTAAAGCGTGCAGAGCCGTAATTAGAGCCGACAGATACATTAACGAGAGAACCGGACTACAGGTCCCAGAAAGAGCTCCAGAGGCCGAAATGGACAGGATGATATCTGAGCACGGACTCCGTTGTCCAACCTGCGGCGGTGAGTTAGGTAATGTTAGTAAGTTCAACATGATGTTCAGTTTAAACGTCGGTATTTCTGGAGAAACTGCCTACCTCAGGCCGGAAACTGCACAAAGCATATTCGTCAGCTTTCAGAGGGTTTATAGGGTTATGCGCCTCAAATTGCCTGTCGGATTAGCGCAGTTTGGCAAGAGCTTCAGAAACGAAATCTCGCCGAGGCAGAGTCTTATGAGAATGCGCGAATTTTACCAAGCCGAAGCTGAGATCTTCTTCAACCCAGAAAAGGCCAACTTGTTCAATAAATTTGAAACGTTTAAGGATTTCAAGATAAACATATGCAAAAAGGAGAAAAACGGAGGTAACAGTTGGAAAACATCCTCCCTAACGTGTCTCGAGGCATTGGAGAGCGGAATCCTTCCCAACAAATTAGTTGCATATTATCTTGCGTTGATAGGGAGGTTTTACGAGGTGGCTGGTGTGGACCCTTCCAACATCCGGTTTAGGGTTCTCGGTGATGACGAAAGGGCCTTTTATGCTGAAGCGGCATATGACCTAGAGGTGAAGACCAGCTTGGGTTGGATCGAGTTAGTAGCATGTAACTATAGAACAGACTACGACATCTCCAGACATGCTGCCGTGAGCAAACAGGATTTGTCTGTGGTAGATGATGGAAAGAAGATAATACCGCATGTCTTTGAGCTCTCAATGGGTGTTGACAGGAGTTTGTATGTCGTATTGGAGCAAAGTTTCCAGAGAGAGGACGAGAGAGACGTGCTCAGGATAAAACAATACCTATGTCCTGTCCAACTTGGGATCTTTCCGCTCGTGACTAAGGACGGGTTGCCCGAATATGCCTTAGAGGTTTATGGACACCTTAAGCTCGACTTCGACTGTTATTATGATGACTCTGGCTCCATAGGAAGGAGGTACAGACGAGCTGATGAGGTAGGCGTGCCTGTGTGTCTCACTGTCGATTATCAAAGCTTAAGGGATGACACTGTAACTTTGAGGGATAGAGATACAATGGGGCAGATAAGGCTCGGTCGAGATAAGGTCTATATGTTTTTGAAAGATTTTCTTGGCGGAAAGAGCTTTGGAGACGTAGCCAAGGAATTAGGCGCTGTTTGGATCAAGTGAACATGACTGCCACTTCTTTGTAACGCATGCTGTTGTACTACAAAATGCAAAAAAGTACTGAACAGATTTGTGAGTAACTAAGGCGGGAGGCGAAAACGCATGAAAGGTACGTGTACCTTTGGAGCGGTCGCTTTGAAAAATCTGGGGGGCAACCTGAGGTTTTTGAATTTGTATTGGACCAAAAAGAGATAAAGATGAAGCCGTTAACCAAGCAGCGCTTGGAAAACGATGGACAAAAAATAAATACAAGTGATTGACGAATATGAAAGTCGTGGGCCCGTAGCTTAGAGGCCGAGCCGGGTATCCAGGTAGAGCGGCAGGCTTGACCCCAAAGTCGAAAGCCGAAGCTCATAACCTGTTGGTCGAGAGTCGTGACAAAGCTCGAGTTCGAAAGCTTCGCCGAAAATCTCTCCGGGCCCACGCTCGACAAAGTCCCTCAGAACACGGCGCTCTGTGTATAGGCGACAGGAACCGCTCTGGCGTGTGGACCATTAAGCGGTCTTTTTGAGCACTAAACTTCATCTTCCTCTAGCTCTCAGATATGACTTCCTATAGGGTCCTCTCCTTCTAAACTTAGACTTTGTTTTGCGGTACTTTCTGAGCAGCAGTTCATCCTCGTCCCAAGTCTCCATAAGCGGTCTTATTGATGAGAACAAGACTCCAAGGAAAAATTTTTCTCCTTCTCCGTTGCCAGTGGAGGCAACATGAGGATTGGAGTCCTAACAGGTGGCGGAGATGCCCCAGGCTTAAACGCCGTTATAAGGGGAGTCGTATTTGCGGCGCAGAGAGAGGGTTTCGAAGTTGTAGGCGTCAAAAGAGGGTGGGCTGGCCTTCTAGATAGAGTGGAGACAGAGCCCTTAAATCCGGACAAGGTGCGGGATATAATCGACGAAGCTGGGACGATAATATTGACATCGCGTACAAACCCCCTGAAGGAGCAAGGTGGTGTGGATGCTGTGATCTCAAACATAGAAAAGCTTGGCCTCGATGCGTTGATAGCGATTGGGGGGGATGACACGTTAAGCGTGGCTGCAGAGCTCAGCAAGAGGGGGGCCAAGGTAGTTGGGGTGCCTAAGACCATAGACAACGATGTTGAGGGTACCGATTTCACCTTTGGCTTCCTAACAGCTGTGGAACAAGCGACTGAGGCACTGGACAACCTTAAGGCAACAGCGGCAGCGCACGAGAGGGTGATGGTTGCCGAGATCATGGGGCGTCATGCTGGCTGGATAGCGCTCTACTCCGGAGTCGCAGCTGGTGCCGATCTGATACTTATACCAGAGAAACCCTTCAAGATAAGCGATGTGGTAGAATTCGTTAAAAGAAGGAAGGGTGAAGGAAAAGCAGGAATGCTGATAGTGGTTGCGGAGGGAGCGCTCATAGCTGACTACGAGGGACCTGTAACAAAGGACATGAAAAAAGATGCATTTGGTCATGTGTACCTAGGTGGGATAGGCGAGTTCCTAGCCAAAGAGATAGAGAAAGCCACAGGCTTCGAGACAAGAGCAGTCGTGCCAGCTCATATAATCAGGGGCAAGCGTCCTATAGCTTTTGACAGAGTTTTAGCAACTAGGTTTGGGGTCGAGGCTGTGAGGCTCGTAAAGGAGGGGCATTTCGGAAAGATGGTAGCTCTCAGCGGCACGAGAATCGTAGAAAGAGCGCTGGAAGACATGAGCTGGAAGACAAGGACCGTGGACGAGGAAATATATCGCCAAGCAGTTGTTCCATTTCAGTGAAAATCTCTATATTCGAGATACAATATCCCGCTTCCGCTGTAACACGTTTTCACTCGAGATAGGGCGAGAAACTTATAGCACACACTGGGTGCGTATATTAAAAATAAGACTGATTTCTTGATAGTTACTCAACTGAGAAGCAAAGCTATAGCTCTTATTGGCGATGCGTCAAAGCCCTTTATTCTAAGTGGAAGACCTACGAAGAATATACGTTCACCGGCTATCAAGTCGAGGTTCACAAGTCCCTCTGCTATTGGGACGCGGTTTCCTAATAAAATTCTGTGAGATGCCATTGACTCAAATGAGCTTTCTAAGGATACAGTGTCATCGATTCCCAGCATTTTAGCGTGTACACTGAGCCACTTAGCAGCTTCCTCAGAGACGTATGGGCGTCTATTGTCTTCGTACTTGGTGGCATGAAGTAGCACTATATCTCCCTCTTTCACTTTACCTTCCAAGTCACCGACACTTATGGCTTCAACTGGTCCTTTGTATTTGAGGTCTATACAAACACCCTCTCCAAAAAATTTGACCAAGTCTAACGAGGATATATCCTCCCATCCCGGTGCGAAATGAGATGGTGCCTCAACGTGGGACCCTATGTGGCTCATAGTGTCTATTTCGTGCATCGTAGTTTTGTCGAGCTCGTAGATGAAGGACCTTATTTTAAGCCTGCGTTTTTCGTGGTCTGGGCACAGGAGAGGTGAGAGGTCAACTACTTTGCTATACGGAAACATCCTAACAGTAACCAGCAGAGGCAATATAAAAAATGCTCTAGCATTTGCTTCAGACCTAAGGCAGTTCCGCTAATAGTCTATCCGAAAGTTATTAAAATAGCTTGCCTGGGTGCTTTACCCGACTGCCTCATGCGATACCGCAGTTTCTTGGAATCATGTCTGAGAGCTTGTAGGGAATCTGTGCTTTCATTTTTATCGTCCGGCATCAGTCCAACACCCGCAGGTCTCAACCAATTCGGGGATATGACCTACGAGGTGGACCTAATTGCTGAAAGAGCCCTTCTTAACAAAATATCTACAGAGTTGGGCTCTGCGACTGTTGTAAGTGAGGAATCGGGTGTTATCAATTTCGGCAGTGGAGACAATCTCATAGTGCTGGATCCACTGGATGGAAGTACTAACGCCCTCAGAGGCTATCCATGTTTCAGTACCTCTATCGCAATAGCAGAAGGAGAGCGACTAAGTGAAGTGTTGGCGGGAGGAGTCATGAACTTAGTAACTGGCGACATCTTTATGGCGGAAAGAGGACGTGGTTCTTATCTGAATGGCAAGAGGTTGAAAACGTCAAAGACTTCGCGAATGCAAGATGCCGTTTTGGCTTTAGACCTGAACACGAAAGGCAAGCTTCCTGGCTACATTAGGAAGATTTCAAAAGTCTTGGAGAAGGCTCAACACGTGAGGTTTCTTGGTACCGATGCCCTTGAGATGTGCTTGGTTGCTTCAGGTGCTGCTGATGTGTTCTTAGATCTTAGGGGTTTTCTCAGATCTACAGACATAGCTGCTTCGACAGTCATTGTTAGAGAGGCAGGTGGATTGGTCCTTTCGCCCGATGGAACAAACCTCGAAACGACTCTGAATCCCCCATCGAGGGTAAGATTGGTTGCTTGTTCAAAAAGGAAGCTGTTCGAAGAAATAATGCTACTCCTCGAGTGAAAAAGTCATTCGTTTACATTAATTCAATGTTCTTCGAATACGAGCACGCCTTATGCCTGAATCTTATAACGGCAAGCTTTCTTAAAACTTAAATACTTTAGAAAAAAATATAGACAAGATGGTCCATTCGTTTAATGATGTTGCAAAGCCGTTTGATCTAAGATGCGAATTTACCGTGAATCCAATTGGCCTAGACATAACAAAGCCTAGGTTTTCATGGGCGCTAAACCATCCAAGAAGAGGACAATATCAAACGGCATATCAGATTTTAGTTAGCAGCAGTCTGTCAAAACTTATGGTGGATGAAGGTGATGTCTGGGATAGCGGCAAGGTTATTTCGAAGAACTCTATTAACATAGTGTTCGAGGGCTCACCTCTGGAGAGTGGCAAGACCTACTACTGGAAGATTCGTTTTTGGGATAAAGATGGCAACGTGAGCGCTTGGAGCGAGGTCGCCTACTTCGAGATGGGTCTCCTAAATACTGATGATTGGAAGGGTAAATGGATCCAAGGAGGTCAGCTACTTCGCAAAGAGTTTATCATCGAAAAAGAGGTTGAGAGGGCGAGGGTTTACGTTTGCGGCCTGGGATATTACGAGTTGCGTATAAACGGCTGTAAGGTCGGTGACAAAGCCCTAGATCCTGGATGGACAGATTATGACAAGAGAGTTCTCTACTCTACATATGATGTGACGCGACAACTAAAAACCGGCAGGAACGCCATAGGTTTAATCCTCGGCAGAGGACGGCATATAGAAGCATACGGATATGGACCTTCAAAGGCAATCCTGCAGTTGAACATAGAATTCACTGATGGAACTAAGAGAAGCATATTCACCGATGATACTTGGAAAGCATCAGATGGACCCATAGTATCCAACGATATATACAACGGCACTAAGTACGACGCTAGGCTTGAGAAAGATGGTTGGGACGAACCCGGCTACAACGACTCCAGCTGGTCTTCATGCGAATTGGCAGAGCATCCAAAGGGGAAGCTGGTCTCCTCTGCTACCCTTCCACCCGTCAGGGTTGTAGGCCATGTCTTGCCAATCGACATGTTTAATCCTCGGCCCGGAGTGTATGTTTACGACTTCGGTCAGAACTTTACTGGTTGGGTGAGGCTCAGGGTTAAGGGACCTGCTGGCTCGGAGGTCAAGCTTAGGTACAGCGAACTTTTGCATGAAGATGGTACGTTAAACGTACTGCCCCTTCGAGGCGCTGAAGCTACCGATGTTTACATACTCAAAGGCGAAGGTGTAGAAGAGTTCGAGCCGAAGTTTACATATCACGGATTTAGGTACGTGGAGGTCACAGGATTCCCCGGGGTTCCAACTCTTGAAAGCTTGGAAGCAAGGGTTGTTCACTCGGACGTCGAAAGCTCCGGCGGCTTCATGTGCTCAAATCAACTGCTCAACAGAGTGCACAAGAACATAAGATGGGGGCAGCTGAGCAACCTAATGAGCATTCCAACAGACTGCCCCCAGCGAGATGAGCGGATGGGCTGGCTTGGCGACGCTCAACTATCAGCAGAGCTGGCCATCCTGAATTTCTGGATGCCAAGTTTCTACGAGAAGTTCATGGCGGACATACGGGATAGTCAAGCTGAAGATGGAAGCATCCCGGATGTCGTGCCCCCGTACTGGAAGCTGTATCCCGCAGATCCGGCATGGGGTACCGCTTGTGTGGTCATACCCTGGCTCTTATATGTATACTACGGAGACATAAGGGCTTTGCAGGAAAACTATGAGTTAATCAAGAGGTGGGTTGATTTCTTGACCTCCCAATCGGTAGACCACATCCTCTCTTTCAGCAAATACGGTGATTGGTGTCCTCCCGCGCATGTTCGCTCCATCGAGACACCTGGAGAATTGGTTTCAACTTGGGTCTACTATCATGATGTTTCAACCATTGCGAAGATCGCCAAAATCTTGGGTAGAGAAGAGGACTTTAATAAGTACTCTGGTTTAGCAGTCGAGATAAAGGAGGCCTTCAATAGGAGGTTCCTTAAGGAAGATCGTTATGCTGCTGAAGTTGTGCCTTACCTGCCGTCATTTTTACAGAGCTATTCGCAAACTTGCAACGTGCTGCCACTTCACCTAGAAATGGTTCCAGAAGAGAAGGTTGGCGCTATTCTCAAAACCCTAGTCGAAGACATAGAGGTGGGTCACGACAAGCACTTGAGCACTGGCATCATCGGCACGAGATATATCCTAGAGACGCTCACTAGATATGGGAAAGCGGAGCTGGCCTATGCCATCGCCACACAGAGGACCTATCCGAGCTGGGGTCATATGATCGAGCTTGGTGCAACCACGATCTGGGAACGGTGGGAATATTTGGCCGGAAGCGGTATGAACTCCCACAACCACATAATGTTTGGTACTGTTGACTCTTGGTTGTACAAAACACTAGCTGGGATAAACGTCGACCCTTCAGCACCGGCCTTCGAACACATCATAATAAAGCCCCACGTACTCAGTGACTTAAAATACGTAAGCGCTTCATTAGTGACCATAAGAGGAACAATTAGCTCGGAATGGATTAATGCTGGCGACTCTCTGATCCTTAAGGTAACTGTGCCAGTTAACACTGTGGCCGATGTATATGTGCCCAAGATCGGATTCCAAAAAGTGATTATTTCAGAAAGCGGTGTGGTCGTCTGGAGAGGTTCGGACTACCTTGCGAAAGTCGATGGTATAATTGGCGGACGTGAAGAAGGCGGCTTTGTGGTCTTCAGCGTCGGTTCTGGAACTTACGTGTTCGAACTGAAAGAAGAACGCTGTACTGGCTTGGCACTCTCTGCGACTTGAAGCCTGAAGGTTTCTACTTCTAGTTCTTCTCTTTCGGTTGCTCTCAAACTATATCGCCCAGCCTCAAAGGCAGAGCTGTGCCAGCCTGCTACCCCAACATCACGTAGGACTTAGTATTATATGGGAGTCATCGGTTTCAGCGATATTTAGAGTGCCTGCGGCCTATCGTCACATTCAAAAACCGTCGACGATTCACCCCAGAACTATAGTCCTAGTTTTCTTGTCGAATGTTGTAAATTTATATCTGCATTTTTTCTCGGGAGTAGATCAAGCCCTGGTGGCCTAGCCCGGCAAAAATCGCCGATGGCGGCGGCCTTGTACACACTTAATGAGAGCCGCCAATCGCGGGATCGAAGGGGCTCGTTTTAAGGGCATCCGGAACGCCCGCCCAGGGCTTTCCTTCTTGTTCCAAGAAAGCCGCCCAATCAGCATTTGAGTTGAAGAGATCGTATTAACTATTTGATAATATCCACAGTTTGGGTCAAGACAGGGTCTCTGAAAGCGCGCTTAAGAGCCCAGGGATTTTCTTGCCTAACCTGTCTTATTTCATACGATTACCATGAGTTCATAAGCTTCCGATATTTTCTCAACCTCGATAACCTTGACGTTATATCCCTGCTGCCTGAGGTATTCCTTAAGATCGATGTTGTACGGCTTGTAATTTATTATAATAAGGGGTCCTATTTTTGTTCTTTCTTCTTTCCAAATCGTTATTATCGATTGACCTCTTGGAACTAAGAACTCTCTCGCGCCCATCTTGGCGGCTGCCAATGCCTTCTCAGGTATTCCCCCGACTTGGCCTATAGTCCCGTCTGGGTTTATCGTTCCTGTGATGAATACACTTTCATTTATAAACTCGCCCTTCACGCTAGCAATTATGGCTACGGTTATGGCTGCTCCCGCGCTTGGGCCGTCAACAACATCAACCTCGCCCTCTGAAATTACCGTTACTAGTATGTCAGTTCTACCCAACTCAATGCCGGTAAAGTTTTCTGCTACCATTGAAGCAGTGCGTACACTGTCCTGTAAGCTTATGCCGACTCTTGGTTGAGTGTTTACCAAGATCTTGCCTGAACCCCTCCTGAGTTCTACCGTAGCTTTCATAGTCACCCCTTCGTAATACGCTTCAAAGGGTCCTCGCTCGACTGTCCTTACTGCAACTATGTTGACTGTGGCATTACCCACTAAACCTTCTGTAGCGCTCCTTGCTGATAGAAGTTTTGAGAAATATTCGGCCTGGCTCTTATAATAAGCGAGTTGATTGACGGTCAGATTGTAATCTCTGAGTAATACGTGAAGCCGTCTGGTTAAGTTTTCATTCTGATAGACAAGAACAGATATCTGTCCTTCTAAGTTCTTGTTTTCAAAGTGCAACACGACTGCCTCTGTAGCTAGGATGATGTTTACTAAGAGGCTCACCACGATTATGATTTTGTTGTAAGGTATCTTAGCTTCCATTTTTCGGCCATCCAACTTTAAACCTCATTAAATATTTTATTGCCATGATGTTTTAAGGAAAGCATAGCGCGCGCGTGTGAAAGATCGTTAAACCAACAAAATGTCTTATTTCTACGGCTATGTAAATTTAGATAGGGAAAATTAGCAATAAGATTTATATTCAACTGAAAGATCACGCATGATGCTGGTGAAATAAATACATGGTAACACACGGGTCGGTCACTCTGGCAGGCAAGGTTAGAAACATCACTCCAAAAATACCAAAGGCTCAAAAGAAGACGCCGTTTCCGAGAAGGCGAAATAGAAAGAACTACGTCAAGAGGCTTCTGCTGGCAAAAACCGAGTAGAGCCTACTGGGCGCGCCAAACAGTGTTTATATCCCTGGTCAATTGAATGAGAACAGCATTGAATAACACAATATCCACGGCTTACGAGTCCGCTCTCGATGAGATAGCAGTGCTTTTGAAAGGCGGTTCCTTGCGCACGCCAAGGGAGCTCGAATCAGCGAAAGTGTCGGTCGCTAGGAAATACAGCTTAGGTCGTATCCCTACGAACAGTGAGATTCTGAGTAAATTAGAACCTGAAAAAAGGGAGGTCTTCAGCCGCATATTGAGGGTGAAGTCTACGAGGAGCGCATCCGGAGTCGTCGTCGTAGCTGTCATGACCGAACCAGCACCCTGCCCCCATGGTAGGTGCATATACTGTCCTGGAGGCCCAGCTGATGGGACTCCGCAAAGCTATACGGGGCATGAGCCAGCTGCCATGAGAGGGTCACAGTACGGTTACGACCCCTACCTTCAAGCTAAAGCCAGATTGGAACAGCTCCGGAACACGGGTCACCCGACTCACAAAGTTGAGGTCATCGTGATGGGTGGCACGTTTACCTCGAGACCCCTAGAGTACCAGAAGCACCTCGTCAAGAGGATACTGGATGCCCTCAACGGAGTTGATGCACGAGACCTAGAAGAGGCTAAACGCATAGCGGAGAAGGCTGAGGTTAGGAATGTGGGCCTGACAGTGGAAACCAGACCTGACTACTGTAAAAGTGAGAACGTTGATGCAATGTTGGACTATGCTACCACAAGGGTAGAGATAGGCGTCCAAACTATTTTCCCTGAAGTTTTAGAGGTTGTTGGAAGAGGACATGACATCGAAGATACGATCGAAGCAATAAGGGTTGCAAAGGACTCCGGTTTGAAAGTAGGAGTTCACATGATGCCAGGTTTACCCGGTTCTTCATACGAACAGGACTTGGAGTCTTTCAAAACCTTGTTTCAAGATGAGAGATATGTCCCAGATATGCTGAAGATATACCCTACCTTAGTGTTAAAGGGTACAAAGTTGTTTGACATGTGGAAGATGGGTGAGTATAAACCGATGGACGAGAGCACTGCTGTGAACTTAGTAGCTGAGGTGCTCGCGATGACGCCAAAGTGGGTGCGTGTGATGCGGGTGCAAAGAGACATACCATCGAATCTCATCCAAGCAGGTCCGAAGAAGGGCAACCTTAGAGAGCTTGCGCTTCAAAAATTAAGATCGGAGGGCAGAGCTTGTCAAGAAATAAGGTGTAGAGAGGCTGGACTCCTAGCTCTGCGTCAAGGTTTGAAAAGTAGAGACATCACACTTAGGAAATACGAATACGTTTCAAGTGGTGGCAAAGAGCACTTCTTGTGTTGGGAGTCAGGCGACGGAGAAGTATTATTCGGCTATATGAGGATGAGGATTCCCTCGAAGAGAGCACACAGGCAAGAGATCGCCGCTTATAGGTGCGCGATAGTAAGGGAGTTAAAAGTCTTAGGGCTACCTGCCCCATTCGGCAAGAGGGCTTGGGGGTCTTATCAACACATGGGTTTTGGAAGATCCCTTATGCAGGAGGCCGAGTCCGTGGCGATAGAGCTCGGTTTGGAGAAGATATTGGTAACCTCTGCTGTAGGTGTTAGGGAATATTATTACAGACTGGGATATCAGCCGGAAGGCCCATATGTCTCCAAGCTCTTAAAATGAATAGTCGGGCCTAATCGTGAAAAAACGCCGAGAAAGACCCGTTTAATGGATGTTTAAAATCATCCAGTTTTACAGCATCGCGCGCGAGAAGCTGAAAACGGCGGTTTCAGCCTATAAAGTGCTAAACTATAAACCATTTGGCATCATCTTACCAACGGTTCTACAGATACTCCCTGCAGTAAATATCGCAGTGAATAGGTCGTCCAAAGTCATGAGAACTGATTTCGGACCCCTTGAACAATCTATGTCTATCACAACTCTCTCCTCATCTAATCGAGAGACCAGTTTAAGCCCCTCTAATTCGAACTGCTCGTCAGGCTTTAAAGCGCCGTAAATAACCTCTGAAAGTTCTCCAAACTCAAGCTCTAAACTAACCTTTATCTGAAGCTGTGATCCCAAGGGACTCTTTCACCATTTCCACGAATTTACGGAGGTTCTTTCTGGGTATCGTAGCTCCGGCCGCAACGGAGTGGCCACCACCCTGTCCATCTAACTTGCTTGCGAAAGCAGCCATCATGTCGCCTAGGCTTCTTCCACTTCTCACGAACATGTCAGACGCTCTGGCTGAAACCTTAAGCGTACTTTCGTCCCTCAATGCAAATGCCAAAATAACCGAGCTGTCCTTCATCAAGAGACTGTTTGATAGCATGTTCGTCAAAGCGCTTAAAGCATTGGGATCTACTATACCCTCTCCTCTTATTATTACCAACTCACCTTGTTTCTCTATAGCTCCAGGAGCACTCAATACCTTGCTCAGGGAATCCCGGATCTTGAGGCTGTACTCCTTCACGGCCTCCTCAGCTCTATCTATGATATTACCTCTCACTCCGAGACAAATAGCCACACCTGTGGCGGCTTTCCCAGTTCTTCCTAACGAGTTCAGGAGATAGCCGAACTCTCGCGCATCTCTGAGAGGCGATCCACGATCCTCTTTTAACAGAGTGTAGACGTTTCCTATGAAAGGTATTTCATTCACTTCTGCTTTGAACTCACTAGATAGCAACGTTAAGAGGCCAACGAGCATTCTGTTCTTCTCAGCCTCCGAAAGTTCCGCTATGGTTCTCCAACGTTCACCCTCTTTCACCTTTATTCCTAAACTGTTTATGAAATTATACGCTGCCTCCTCATTTCCTGTTATGCCCGGTATCGGAATCATGTAGGACTCAGCTAAAGCCCTGTGTATCGGCCTAGTTTCGCGTCTGAAGAAAAGTAGGTCCTCCTTTTCGTCTATAAGGCCGAGTTCAATACCCTCGTTGACTATCAACGAATTAAGGCTTAGTAGCTTCCGCTCCTTGTTTTTGTCTTGAAGGTCAGATAATGCCCCTACGATGGCCACAGGAATCATGCCCTTAGAATTAGCTCCACTCGCCTTTGCAACGAAGTAGGCAAGTCCAGAAGCAGAAATCTCCCAGTGTCCCTCGTAACCAAATTCATGGGGATTTAACTGCATTATATCTAAGTGTATACTGCTCTCTGGTATGTGGTGATCTATTATTACGAGTCCAGATTTCACTCGACCGTAAAGCATCGAAATATACCCTGAACCCAAATCTGTCATGATTACTGGTTTTTCAGCAGCCTCCACATCAATTATTTCCTCAGAACTCAACTGTTCTAAAGGCCTGGCCTGAAAAGATCCACCAAATGTCCTCACCAAAGATGCCATTATGGACATGGCTGCTATTCCGTCTGCATCGTAATGTCCGAGTATAATTATTTCCTCATTCTCAACCCATTCCTTTATACGTTCCCCAACCTCTTTTGCACGTGAGAACAAAAGGTTGAAGTCTCTATTTTCCTTAGCTACTTTCATACTTCCAATCTGGAGGTAACAATCCACTGTCCTTATAATAGTGTACCAGCCTCCTGATTTTAGATTCCAGAAGTTGAAGAGAGTGTCTTGCTAACCTGTCAGCCTTATATCTCTCGAGATGCCTTTTCATCCTATCCGCTTGCTTCATGAGGTCTTTAAGGTCTTCCATCTCATACATCGTTATACCTTTCTCCTTAAGTATCTGTCCTATCCTCTTACCCGTTACAGCCTTAACCAATGGCACTCCATATTGGTCTCTGAGCGTAATTCCTATGAGGCTTTTCTTGGTGCCCTCTTTCGCCAGTTTGATTACTAGCTCTTCGATCTGAGGGGCATCTAACTGTACCCAAGATGGCTTCGTGATAAGAATCGGCCTACGAGAATGGGATTTTCCATGTCTGTGACTATAAAGCCTTGCCATCTTCGTCTACATGTTCCATTGGCGATTAAAAAGTTTGCTCCTAAAAGCCTCTCTTAAGGCTTTTTTGATGTAAACCACCGAACAAAGGCTTTGAAAGCCTTGCCTCTATGGGATATCGTGTTTTTGACCTCTATATTCATGTTAGCGAATGTATCGGAAAAACCACGTGGTATGAATATGGGGTCAAATCCGAAGGCACGTTTTCCTCTAATCTCATCGCTTATAATTCCGTGAACTAGACTCTTAAAGAGTGCTGGCTTCTTCTGTGAGCTTGATGCGAAGGCCACAACGCACTTGAAATAAGCATCCCTATCCTCCGATCCCCTGAGTAGCTTAAGTATCCCACTACACCCTATCTTTCTATAGACATAGGAGGAATAAGGCCCTGGAAAACCTCCCAGCGATTGTATGAAAAGACCGGAATCTTCAACTAGAAGCGGGCCCTTCAGTACTTTCATAGCCTCCAAAGCACATTTGCTTGCGATATACTCTAGAGAATCTGATTGTGGTTCATCTATATCTAAATCCTTCATGATGAGCTTGATGCCTACGTTCTCTAAAGCACGTGCCGCTTCCTCGAATTTGTACGCGTTTCCGGTGACAAAGTAAATTCTAGCCCCGTCTTCAAACATGATGGACACCACGCCTTATGTACCTGCCCCTCTTAGATATTTCTTCTATCTTAGCCTTGATTTTCTCATGCTTAGCAACGAATCCAACTGAATAGCCTTCAAGGATTTTTCTGAAAGCAGTTTCAGCATGCCCGTCTAGGAGCTCGTCTAAGGATCTCTTTAACAAGTATAGGTCTTCAGCGAACATCTCCTCCTCTTTTGTCCTTTCACCAAGGCCAAAGTCCAAAAGGATTGGCCCACCTGGAGATAATAATATGTTCGATGGTGTTAAGTCACCGTGTACGAGTCCTGCCGCATGTAACGTGCCTATGGTTCTACCTAAAGCTTTCAAGTCAACCTCTTTCCCTTCCAGCATCGTGTTTCTAAGCGTGGGAAAATTTTCAAAACTCATAACAATTATCCCCATTTTTGGGTTCAAATGATATACTGTAGGTGTCAAGACCCCTATCTTCTTAGCATCATGCATAAGGGATGTCTCCTTAAGAGTCCTTGACCATATTATCCTAAGATCCAACTCCTTCATACGGTAGCCTTTTGAAATCCTGCGCTTAACCACAACATCTTTCGATGCCCAGATACCATGAATAAGTTCAGCCTCGGCTCCTAAGTATATCATCCTAACAAACTTGAAACCTGGTATAATATCGTCATCTTTCAACCTAAAATCACTTGTAATTTAAACGGGGTGGCGCTTTTACGTCCTCGATCCTCCACTTGGGAATGACGGTTGACTCCAGTAAGTTCAATCTATCACCTTCTCGTGCAAGCAAAGAGCCTAACCAAGCTATCATAACTCCGTTATCTCCGTAATACTTGGGCTCGTAATCTAGGAACTTTCCGCCTCTCTCTTCACACATCTTCTTGACCATATCCCTCAACCTGACATTGAGTCCCACGCCTCCTGCCACTATTGCTTCATCCTTGCCAAGGTAAGCCATGGCTCTCTCCGTCACTTCTGTTAACATTGAGAACGCGATCTCTTGCAGTGAAAACGCTATATCCTCTAAAGGCACCTTACCTATTAATTTCTCGGCTTTAGTTAACGTACCTGACATGGACACGTTCATCCCTTTTACAGAATAGGGTATCTCTAAGAGCCTCTTTCCTTTTCGTGCTAAATCCTCTATTCTTGGTCCACCTGGAAACTCGAGACCCGCTGATTTTGCGAAGGAATCCAGCATATTGCCTACCGCTATATCTTCAGTTTCACCCATCACCACATACCTATCGCCAACCCAAGTTATTACTTGCGTGTTTCCTCCGGATACGTATAATACTACAGGGTCGAATGCTCCAGACATCTTTTTAGCTATTTCTAAATGAGCTGCTGCGTGATTTACGCCTATGAGGTCCTTTTTCGAGATGGCCGCTAAAGTCCTAGCAACTGTAGCTCCGACTCTTAAACACGGGCCTAGTCCAGGGCCTCTAGCGAAAGCTATGCATGAAACATCTCCAAGCCTGAGACCTGCCGATTCGAGAGCCTCTAAAACGGCCTCACTAGACCTTGCTGCAAAGAACTTCGAAGCCTCCCTTGGGTGCACTCCGCCAGTCTTTGGTACGAAGGTTTTCCTCACATCAGCTAAAACTTTACCATTTTCGTCAACTACGCCAACTCCAAATACGTGATGAGTACTTTCGATTCCTAACGTAAAGCTCATTTGTCAAGTTCGACTCTTCAAATATATTCTGTGAAATTACATTGACCACAGTGCCATCTCTTTCTTCCATTCTTATGATATCCCATAAAGGCACCGCATCTTGGACATCTCCTACCTACAAACTTTATGTTCATTGCTTCCCTATCCACCGAGTAGAATTTCCACACGCCATCCTTTCCCTCTTTGCTCACCTTTTACCACCCTTTTTGATAGCAGCCTTGGCCTCAGCCCTCTTCTGCGCCAACCTCTTAAGCTCTTCTCGTCGTGCCGAAGGTTCCATGTTCAAGATAATCACATGCACGGGCTCTGTTTTCTTCGCTTCATCCTCAGAGTTATATATGTGTGCCTCTCCAATCGATTTTGGCTCTCCCGTTCTACTCCGCAATCTTGTTATTAAGGTCACCTCCATCTTAGAAGCCAACAAAGAGGATAGCGCTTTCCTGAGCTCATAGACCTTGGGTGTAGGCTCCTTAGAATGTTTAACTTCAAACGTCACTTCGTATCTCCCAAGAAGGGGATTTCTACTGTTGCTTAACACTTCTATCTCCATACCGCTCCGTTTAACCCTCTTTTAACCCGTAGAAAAATATTGCTAAGGCGAATCAATTATAGGCATTGATTTCAACATCGCTCTTACCCTGTCCTTTAAAACACTACTAGTATTAACCACTACAGCTCCCTCCTGAGGTTGGCCATATAAGATCTTGCTTTCAAGAGGCGCGACATCTATCATCGGCAACGTTAAAAGGTCCTCTTCACCTTCAACCATCACGAGCGCAACATTTCCCTCGGCTATTAGCTCTGAGAAAAGGCGCCACGCATCGACGTTTATCACTCCTGGAGGATTGTAGAGATAAAATCGTCTTAAAGACTTCAAGCAAGGATGCAAGGGAATATCGCTACGTTCCGTCTTAGAATCCACAACGTAGATGAGTGTCTTTATGCCCGCATCCAACGCGGTTCCAGAAACAAAATCACCAACACACGCGAGCAGTTCCTTCACCTCGTCAATCAGGAGGTTAGCGACATCTTCCTTCGAACCTACAAGTAATTTACCCAAGGGTCTCTTTAGAATGGATCTTTGCTCCTCGGTTGGTTTTAGGAACATTCAACGAGCCACACTTTAATTATCTCAAAGCTCCTCCTCATATATTAAGGTAGCAAACTACCTGACTTTAATAGCATATCTTCCCTGTCTCTTTATGCCCAGCTCCTTAGCAATCGAGGACTTTTCGGGGTTAGTTATTGCTATAACTCCAAACCACTCTGTGGTGAATTGCGTACCACCGCAATTAGGGCAAACTTTCTCATTTGTTATAAATTTACAGTTTATACAAGCTTTTTCTGTTGACAAATCCTAACCACCTTCAGAAAACCTTTTCAAGTCCTCCTCAATCCACTCCGGCTTTCCAAGGTAGGGTTGTCTTGTCGTAACTCCTACCTTATCACCACCGCTAGTTCCGATCGAGACTGCTACTATTCTAACTCTCAACAAATCACCTCTCAAGAGCTTTCTGCCTGTCTTGCGGCCAGTCAATGTCGCCTGTGTCTTATTATAGTCTATGAAGTCATCGGTTATCTGGCTGACGTGAAGTAACGCATCAAAAGGACCTAGTTTAACGAAAGCTCCAAAATCCTCTATTTCCGCAACCTTGCCAAGAGCTACCTCTTGCACCTCCGGCAAGTAAGAAAGGACTGAGAACTGCGTTTTATGATAAGAGCCGCCATCACCTGGCACTATTTTTCCGTTAGGATCGAACTTGAAGTTTAACACCTTTATAACGTACCCTATTCCCTCGATCACCATCCCCTTATATTTGTCTGCTAGTATCCTCTCAACCGTCTTCTCAACCGGCATTCCCAGAAAGTTAGGTGGAACTCGTACAACGTCTTCGAGTGTTATTATCTTAAACATCGTCCGACCTTGTCATGAAGCATCGGTTATTTTAGTGTTTCCGTTTGGGCGATCATTCACCCAGATGTTCAAGCGTTAAAGTTAAAAACAGGTTTTTAACCTATCTATTCGTGCGGAGGTTCCCCTAGTCAGGTCAACGGGGTCGGACTGAGGCTCCGATGCCGAAGGGCTTCGAGCCCGATAGCATATGCTGCCGGCGAAAAGGTTCAATTCCCTCCCTCCGCATAAGCACCTCATCTTCCAATCTATTTCTTTATCGAATTTTTAAAGCAAACTGATTGTCATCTCCAAGTAAGCAATTGTACGATCATCGAGTGTAATTAGAATACCGAATTTCTCGTTTTTAAAAATATGATGAGCGCCAATGTTTTCTGTTCTCATTTTGCAGAAATGAGCCTCTCTATCTCTCCTACGATAAGTTCAGGTAGCCTTTCTCTATTAGCTGGAATAACCTCCCATATTTTATAGACTTCCTCTCCCAATAAATCATGGGCAGATGTTAGCAGAGACCTGTGCATAGTGGCTAGAAGAATCTTGCCCTTTACTAGCTTTTCCTTCAAAACAGGCAAAAATAATCGACTTTTAAGCTCCATAGGGCCAATTTCATCAACAACGACAACAGAAGCTGCTCTCTCTGCCCTATTAAATACCCGAACGAAAAGTCCTTCAAACTCCTGTAAGAGCACCGTGTATTTGCCCACCCTGTTTTTTCCTTCTACACCTACCTTAGCAAGCCAACATGAATCACCAGAAGTCAAATCTACTGCCTTAAAACCAATCCTTCGGCCTCCCTCTTTAACCTCCTGCGTCACGAAGCCATCAACCGAGATCCCTCTTCTCTTCAAAATCTCAAAGGTACTGAGGATTACTGTAGTTTTACCGCTTCCTGGAAGCCCCGTTAAGAGAAGCACTTTCATGAGAACTACCACAATGCTGCTAAGATAAAGGTTAATAATAGGCTTTCTCGCTCATCTCGTGCCTATGCAGAACTCGGAGTTTAAAGCCATGGTTAGGATCGCAGGGACTACTTGTGATGGTAAATTACCACTGGTTCAAGGACTTAGAAAGATAGAGGGAGTGGGCTTAAACTTTGCTAAGGCTGTCACGACGGTTTTGGGGCTGTCTCCTTGGTTGCGCGTAGGAAATCTTACTGACGAGCAAATTTCAAAGATCGAGGAGGTCCTCAGAGATCCTAAAAAATATGGAATACCTGTTTGGATGTTCAATAGGAGAATTGACCCTCGAACAGGTCGAGACTTACACCTATATGGCCCTGACGTTAGGATCACGGAGAGGTTCGATATAGAGCTGCAAAAAAGGATAAAGTCGTGGAAAGGCGTAAGACACTCCTTAGGTCTGAAAGTGAGAGGTCAAAGAACTAGAACTACCGGCAGGACCGGAACGACGGTCGGTGTATCTAGAAAGGCAGTTTCAGGTAAACCCGGTGGTTGAAGAGAAGGGCGATAAACATGGGAGATCCGAAGAAACAGAGGTCAAAACTTGAAAAGCCCAGACATCCTTGGGTTAAGGACCTGCTGCAGGAAGAGCTCAGTCTTGTTGGTGAGTTCGGCCTCAGAAACAAGCGCGAACTCTACAGAGCAGCGTCGTTGTTAAGGAAGTTTAGGAGGGCCGCAAGAACCTACATGACGTTGCCTCCTGAAACAAGAGCTCCAAAAGAACGTGAACTGATATCTTCTCTCTACAGACTTGGCATACTCGAAGAGAACGCGACTCTAGACGACGTTCTATCCTTGAGAGTGAGCGACATTTTATCGAGACGTCTTCAAACCATAGTCTTCAAAAGGGGGCTTGCGAACTCCATGCATCAAGCAAGACAGTTGATATGTCACGGCAAAGTTTTGGTAGGTAACGTAAAGGTCAGATCACCTAGTTTCCTCGTGAGGCGAATGGAAGAACCAATGGTTTCGGTGGTCAAATGATTAAACACGACGAGTGGTTTATTACTTTACTATGTTAACGGCGGAAACCATCTTAACCGCGGTGTTTCTTTCAGCAGACTAAACTTCTCCTAGTTCAATAGTTCCAAAAATACGGCCGTTTGCGTATAACTCTTAAAAGCTCCAATTAAATTTGATAATGGGATTGTGAAAAGAAAAATAGATCTCATGGATGTTGAAACGCTACAAAAACTCATCAACTAGACCCTTCTTCCCCTTCTACCCCCGGGTCTTCTGCAGCCATCATGGGGTATGGGCGTAACATCTTCTATCCTAATTGGTAATAATCCGTTCCTAGCAAGAGCTCTTATCGCAGCTTGAGCGCCTGGACCCGGTACCTTAGGACCGGTACCTCCAACGCCACTGACTTTTATTATTACTTTAGTGATTCTCAGTTTCTTGAGTTCCTCTGCCACAGCCGCAGCTGCCATCATGGCAGCATACTTGCCGGGTTTCAACCTATCTGCTTTAACATGTCTTCCACCGGATGAGAGCGCCAGCGTGTGAGCTCCTGTTACATCAGTAGCGTGGACTATTGTGTTGTTGAAACTCGAGTATATGTTAACCACAGCTACTTTTTCAGTCTCGCTCATTCAGCTTGGTCAACTAAACACTGGTTAATAAACAATTCTTTGGTTCATCTAGGCCAGAGTAAGGTTTTATAACTACATCTTCGAGGTTGTGAGGTCTCTCATATGAAATTCGAGATCAAGAGAAAGTCCGAAAGCGAAGTCAAATTTAAAATATCCGGAATAGATGTCTCTTTAGCTAACGGCATTCGCCGAACTATACTCACCGAAGTCCCTGTTCTCGCGATCGACGAAGTCGTGTTTTTTGATAACGACAGTCCAACCCCAGACGAGGTTTTGGCCCACACACTGGCTATGGTACCTCTAAGAACTCCTCCGGGCAAATATGGACTCCCGGAGGAGTGTGCGGAAGGTAAGTCGAGTAAACCGTGTAGGGTTGTCTTGACCCTAGATATAAAGGCTGGAGACACGACTATACTTGTTAACTCGGAAGCCCTTGTGAGTGAGGACCCTGAAGTAATCCCAGTATCTAGCAAGATACCAATCACTTACCTCCCGCCCAATGGAAAGCTTAGACTAGAAGCATATGCGATAATTGGCCGAGGTAAGGATCACGCCAAATGGCAACCGGTTTCCACGGTTTCGTATAAATACCAGCCTGTAATCAAAATAAACACCAATTTATGTCCCGAAGACTGCGCAAAGTGCGTTGAAGCCTGCTCTCAAGGCGTGCTCACTAAAAAGGACGGTGTTATTTTTATAGATCCTGACGAATGTTCCTTTTGCGATCTTTGTAAAGATGCTTGCCCTAAAGAGCCTTCAGCTATTGAAGTAGGCTACTCAGAGAACGCTTTCATATTCAGACTCGAGCCGACAGGAGCTTTGCCTCCAGACGAAATAATGTCTCAATGTTTAAAAATTCTAAAGGATAAGCTCGTCCTCTTTGGGAAGGTGTTTGATGAGGCGCTTGAAAAAATTGGTTGATGAAAAGTTGTACAGAATAGCGGTAATGGCAGAGAAAGCCGGAAGGAAAAGCAATTCTAGATTTTGGCTTGCATTTGCCCGTGAGCTTTTAAGAAATAGGGAATTTAGGGCGGAGATAAACCTAGGACAGGTTTCAAGGTTAACATCTCCCGGAGAAACTGTGGTCATACCCGGAAAGCTTCTTGGTGACGGTGAGATAGAACATCCGGTTAGGATATCTTCCATCTCAGCTTCCTCTTCAGCCATAAGCAAATTGATAAAGGCCGGAGGTGAGTACGTGCCCATCGAAAGGTTGATTTCGGAGAATCCAGATGGTAAGAAGTTGAAGTTGTTGAGGTGATGCCTGTGTCGACAACCGAATTATTAGTAGTTGACGCCGAGGGGCAAGTTCTTGGAAGAATGGCCTCTAGGGTAGCCAAGCTATTGCTTGAAGGTAATCGCGTCTTTATAGTGAATGCCGAGAAGGCAGTAATTTCGGGCAAAAGAAATTCCATATTTCGCGAATATGGAGAGTTTTTGGGCATAAAATCGAGAGTTCAACCAAAATATACTCCGCGGCATGGTAGAACCTCTGAGAATTTTATAAGGGCGGTTGTAAGAGGTATGCTTCCTAGGAGGAAGAGTAAAGGCATGTCCGCTCTGAGAAGGCTTAAAGTTTATGCAGGTGATCCAGGCGATTACAGCAAAAATGCTATAAAGTTCGTTGACGCTAATGTCAGTAGGCTTAAGGAAAGATACGTAACCGTAGAGGAGCTGCTTTCCAGATTCGGAGGAAATGTTAGGTACCAAAAAGGAGGTAGTTAGAGTTGCCCGTTGCTAGGAAATTACCGCTCGTTGTCTCTTCGAATATAAAGACAAGCATTGCCAGAGCCGTGTTCAAACCAGGCTCGGGAAAGATAAGGATAAACATGGTCCCGATCGAAAATTGGGGCTATTGGCCTTACAGGGAGATCGCATTAACTCCCCTCAAATTAGTAGGCGATAAGTTTAAAGAGGTGGACGTAACATTAAATGTGAAAGGCGGTGGAATTTGTTCCCAGGCAAGAGCAATTATGGTCACTTTAGCTCGCGGTATCGTGAAGTGGACGAGAAGCAAGGGTGTCCAAAACGTCTTGGTGGGTTATGACCCTCACATGCTTTCGGGTGACCCAAGGCGGACTGAACCAAAGAAGTTCGGAGGACCTGGACCCAGGAGGAGATTTCAGAAGAGTTATAGGTGATGTGAGCGCATGATATATCCTGTTAGATGTTTCACATGCGGTAAACTAGTTGGAGACAAATTTGAAGAGTTTTTGAGGCGGGTTAAAGAAAAGAATGAAGATGCAGCGTATGTGCTTGATTCTCTTGGATTTGACCGAATCTGCTGCAGAAGGATGCTTTTATCGTCTTTAGAGTACGCGAAAGAGATACTACCCTACATGAAGGGCATTAAAAGCGGTTGATTGAAGAATGTCCAGTGAAGACTATGAAGGAGTGAAAGAACTCGAAACGCAGGGACGAACCTACTTGATACCCCTAGCGGACTACATTCAAGCAGGGGTCTCGATTGGAACAAAAGCTTGCACTGAGCACATGAAGAGATTTGTGAGGATTAGAAGGCCTACAGGTCTATCTCTTCTAGATTTAGATGTTCTCGATGAAAGGATATCCGTAGCAGCTAATGCAATAGCACGAGCTAAACCCGAAGGGGTCGTGGTAGTTTCATGTAAAGAATATGGGATAAAGCCAGTTGAAAAATTCTGTCAGTATACGGGTTGTAAATCAATAACAGGGAGGTTTCCACCCGGTATTTTTTCGAACCCCAAATATTCTGGGTACACATCACCGGAGCTCGTTATAATATCTGATCCAAAGGTTGATCAGAAGGCTTTGGTAGAAGCTTCCATTGTTGGAGTGCCTGTGATCGCACTGTGCGACACAGACGATGTCTGTTCAGATATAGACCTAATAATTCCCGTAAATAACAAAGGGAGAAAATCATTGGCCCTAATCTTCTGGTTGCTTGCGAGAGAGGTTTGCAGACGTAGAGGAACCATACCGCAAGATGCCAGCCTTCCTGAAGGACCTGAGGCATTTGAGACTCCTCCAGGAGTTGAGGAAGTTGAACAGACGTAGAGCAAGGTCTTCAAAACTTGCCGGCACTTGGTACGCAGGCACAAGAAAATCCTTGATATCTCAAATCGAGTCTTTGTTTACAGGTCCGCTGGGTCCTGGTTCCGTTCCCAAACTTGCTGAAAAGAGCGATTCGCGCCTCTTGGCCCTGATATCTCCTCACGCCGGATACATGTACTCAGGCCAAGCCGCGGCCTGGGGTTTTTGGGAGGCTGCAAAATACGGCCCCAGGAACACGATAATCATAATTGGGCCAAATCACAGAGGTATAGGAAGCCCGGTCTCTGCGTCTTCCGTCGATATTTGGAGCACTCCTCTGGGAGAAAGCGAACTCGATATCGAGCTGACTAAGATGATAGCTAAAAGATCAGGGGTCTTAGATCTAGATGAAAGTGCCCATGAACTCGAGCACTCCATAGAGATACAACTGCCATTCATACAATATCTATATGGCACAGCTAAGATAGTATCAATAGTATCATATGCCAGTGACTTAGGATTATCCATGGAGCTGGGTAAAGCGATCTCTGATGTGGTGAAAGGCAAGGATGTTCTCATAATCGCTTCAAGCGACATGACACATTATCTCCCCCATGATGACGTATCAAAAAGGGATGCTGAAACACTAGCTGCGATTATTTCTCTTGATGAGCGCTCCATATGGGCGAAGGCCACGCGCCTAGAATCTCTCTGTGGACTCGATGGTGTGGTTGCTACGATCAGCGCAGCTAAGTCCCTAGGTGGAAAGGAAGCCAAGGTATTGTGCCATTATACCAGCGGGGACGTAACAGGCGACAAGAGCTCTGTTGTAGGATATGCCTCGGTTGCGATCTATGCCTAGAGAAAGACCTCCTCTTCTACACAAACAAATATAATGTGCTCCGGGGGGTAAATTAATGGTATACGATGCTTGAGAACAAAATATACCGAGCTGTAGCTCCAGCCAAGGTCATATTAGCAGGCGAACATTCAGTTGTGTACGGACGATATGCCCTAGCATCCGCTATCGACCTATTTACCGAAGTGACAATAAAGCCTATTCCTCAGAACAGATTTCTAGTAATTTCTGATCGATTCGGTACTATTTGTGTAAACAGGGATTATCCCGAAGACGTTCCCGGAGAATTAAAACCCATAATTACCATCTTGAGCGAATTGTTTACAGAAGCAGGCAATAATGGCGGCTGTGAAATAAGCATTTCAGCTCAAGCTCCTCCAGCATCTGGCTTAGGCTCCTCCGCATCGGTATTCGTTGCTGTCGTTGCGGCCTCTTTATTGATGTTCAAAGGGTACGTCGATCTAGACGAGGTTGTGCAAAAAAGCATGTTAGGAGAGCGAATTGCTCATGCAAATCCAAGCGGTGTGGACGTGTGGATAAGCGCCAACGGTGGTTCATTTCTCTACAGACGAGGCGAAACTCCAAAAAGGCTATCTATTTCTTATGATCTCCCAGTTATTATTGGCCTAACTGGAATTAGCAGGAAAACTGCTGCAATGGTCGAGTTGTTCGGAAAGAACTTATCTCGGCATATTGATGGTGGCAAGAGAATATTGGACCTAATGAACGACATCGCACTGCGAGAAGCTGTAATGTTAGAAAAAGGCGATTTACAGGGTGCAGGAGAGCTGATGATTCTCAATCACTTCATTCTGACAGAGATGGGTGTTTCCCACGACGTATTAAACAGATTGGTGTGGGCATCTATTGAGGCTGGGTCTTATGGGGCCAAACTCACCGGAGCTGGAGGTGGTGGGGCAATGTTGAGCTTATGTGGTGCTACGGATATAGATTTGGTGGAAATGGCCATTAAACGAGCAGGCGGCAATCCATTGAAAGCAAAATCTTCAAAAGAGGGTGTAAAAGCTTGGGAGGAGGCCTCACAATAATTAAGCTGGGTGGTAGTGTTATAACAGATAAATCCATACCATACAAGTTAGAGGAACGCAATATATACCACATAGCTTTAGATATTAAAAGCTACGGCAAAGGGGATATTATATTGCTACATGGAGGTGGGTCGGTTGGTCATTATCTAGTCGAGGCCTTCAAGCTACATCAACCCTCCAAGCAAATACCTCCACTTCATGTTGCAACGCTATCCATGGAGATGGACAAGTTAACGAACAAAATAGTTGAAATATTCATAGAGGTGGGAATTCCCGTAATGTCAGTGCCGACGCATGCTGTAGTTTCCGCAAATGCTGGAGTGCCAAAAGTGGTCGATTTATCGCCAGTGAAAAATATGCTTTCTGGGGGGTATATGCCTCTCATGAGAGGTGATGTGGTTCCAGATTCAGAAAAGGGGTTCTCAATATTATCTGGAGATGATCTGTCTGTCTTGCTCGCATCTGAACTCGGTGTCTCGCGTGTAATATTTTTGATGGATGTGGAAGGTATAATCGGACCAGATGGCAAGGTCATTAAAAAATTAAGATCAGAAGAATTCAATGAAAGCTTGATATGGCCAGCGAATGGAAAATTCGATGTGACAGGTGGCCTTCGCAAAAAACTCGACGTAATGAAAGTTCTGGCTGAGAAAGGAATCCGGGTTTTCATACTCAGTCCTAAAATCAAAGGAAGGTTGTTGAATGCGCTATCAGATAAACCGTTTCTAGGCACGGAGGTGATTTGTTGACTTCTACCAAAGAACGGAAAGAAGAACATTTAGAAATTTCTCTAAGCTCAAACGTTGAGTCTCCAAAAGGACATTCCGGCTTCCAAGATGTCTACTTAATCCATCAAGCGCTGTCTGATTTAGACCTATCGGAGATAAACCTCGAGACGTATTTTCTAGGTAAGAAAGTGGGCCTTCCCCTTCTCGTGGCCTCTATGACTGGTGGCATTGGAAAGTCTTTGGAGATCAACGAAAATCTAGCCAAAGTAGCTGAGGAGTTCATGATGCCCATCGGTGTAGGCAGTGTGAGGGCGGGAATAGAGGATGCTTCTCTCGCAGAATCCTTCCGCATAGTTAAAAGGATAGCACCATCGGTGCCAGTGATATCTAACATAGGTGCTTCCCAATTAAGCAAATACGGTGTAGATGTTGCGATCAAAGCCGTAGACTTGATCGAAGCAGACGCGCTTGCCGTGCATCTCAATAAACTTCAAGAGTTAGTAATGCCTGAAGGAGAACCTTCACAAAAAGGAGTACTTAAAGCGATATCACAATGCGTTGAAAAACTATCTGTACCTTTGATACTAAAAGAGACAGGATCTGGCTTAAGCCTCGAGGTGGCTGAACTCTCTAAGTCGCTTGGTGTTAAGTATGTTGATGTTGGTGGTTATGGTGGCACAAACTTCGCAATTATAGAGCACATGAGAGCGTCGAAAACAGGCCACGTACAGAAAGCTGACTTAGGCAAGGCTTTCTACAATTGGGGAATACCAACAGCTATAAGCCTTGTAGAGGCGCTGTCCGTAGAGGGTTTACGTGTGATCGCCACGGGGGGTCTGAGATCAGGTTTAGACGCGGCTAAGGCATTAGCTCTTGGCGCCGAGATTGTCGGTGTTGGTCTTCCACTTCTGAGAGAAGCCAACAAAGGTATAGACGGCCTTCGACGTTGGGTAGAAAGTTTCTCGGAAAGCTTAAAGTGTACAATGTTTCTAACTGGTTCGAAAAATATAACGGATCTTAAAAACGCACCTGTCATCTTGGGGGGCTTTACTGGTCACTGGCTTCAAACAAGGGGCATCGATATAAACAAGTTCTCAAGAAGACGGTGGAGATGGAATTGAAAGACATCGAGGATGTAGCACGTAGGGTAGATTCGCTGGTGCAAGAGATATTGTCGGGAAGCGATGAGTTTCGAAAGCTGTATGACTCCTCGATGCATTTATTGAAAGCTGGTGGTAAGAGAGTAAGACCATATATACTTGTGAAGTCAGCGGAGTTGCTCGGTGGGGATAAAGAGAACGCTATCAGACTTGCAACAGCCGTCGAGCTCCTTCATACGTTCACCTTAATTCACGATGATATAATGGATATGTCAGACACGCGTAGAGGCGTACCTTCCGTACATAAAGTCTTCGGCGTCCCGATGGCCATCATTGCAGGCGATCTCCTTTTCGGCACCGTATTTGAGGTTGCGGCATCTACGAAAATCGACCCACATGATATTAAAGAGATAACCTTCGAACTCGCGACAGCTACAAGAAGGATATGCGAAGGACAATTCCTAGACATGACACTTCAAGGTAAGCTTGAACCGGATGATAAGATGTACTACGAGATGATTGAAAAAAAGACGGCTGCATTGTTCGAGACCTCTGCAGCAATAGGTGGTATGATCGCTAAGTGCCGAGAAAATGAGCTGAGGTTGCTTAGAGACTTTGGGAGAAACTTAGGCATTGCCTTTCAAATAACGGATGACATACTGGGTGTGCTTGGCGACCCCGAAGAGACAGGAAAGCCCTCTGGAGATGATATTAGATTCGGAAAGTTCACTGTGATAATAGCTCACTTCTGCAAGAACGCATCCGAAGAAGAGTTACAAAGGTTCGCAAGGTCGTTCAATAAACCTGAAGCTCAAGAGGATGAACTAATTGCCGCTTCCGAGCTTCTGGTCAAAACCGGATCAATAAGAGCCGCAGAAGATCTTGCAAGGTCGTACACCGAAAGGGCTGTTTCAGCTTTAAAAAAGCTTCCAGAGAACGCCGCACGTACCGATCTCGAATTCCTTGCTTTTCATATGGTGAAAAGGCGAGCCTAGAACAATGGAAGACTACATAGATCTAATAAAGTACCTCGCTCTTAAAAACGCAGAGAAATACGGTGTCGCTAAGCCTGATGTGGTCATGGGTCATCTCATCGCTAGAAGACCCGAACTAAAGTCTTCAACTCAGGAGCTTCTCCCGTTGGTGAGAGACGTGACTGAAAAGATAAACTCCATGAGATCGGAAGAGAGGAGTTCGTTAATTGAAGTTTTGAGAGCAACTTATGAGGCAGAGGTTTTTCATAGTGCAACAGAGCCTAAGGGTGCACTCCCTGAGCTCAAACCCCACGAAGCGTTAAGTGGATTCAGATTGAGGTTAGCGCCAAATCCTGATGGACCATTAACCCTTGGGAATGCGCGTCCAGCCATACTTTGTGATTATTATGCAAAAAGGTATAATGGGCGTTTCGTATTGAGGTTCGAGGATACCTCACCCTCCGTCAAACCTCCTTTAAAAGACGCATATGGTTGGATACTCGAAGATCTTGAATGGCTCGAAATCAAAGTCGACGAAATATATTATCAATCAGATCGTTTAGATTTGTACTACAAAAGGGCAGAGGATTTTATTGAGATGGACAAAGCTTACGTCTGTCTCTGCAAACCGGAGGAGTGGACAGCATATGTAAACACGATGAAACCCTGTCCTCACAGGAACAACCGCGTGGAAAAGAACCTCGAGCTCTTCCAGATGATGTTAGATGGGAGGCTGGGAGTCAAAGCTGCGGTCGTCAGAATAAAGACGGAGATGACAAACCCAAATCCCGCCTTAAGAGACTGGCCCGCTCTTCGAATAGACGAAGCACCACACCCGAGGGTAGGTCGTAGGTATAGGGTGTGGCCGCTATACAATTGGGCGTGCGCTGTAGACGATCACGAAATGGGCATCTCTCATGTAATAAGGGGAAAAGAACATTTAACAAATGAGGCCAGACAGTCATATGTTTTCAAAGGGTTTGGCTGGCATATGCCGATAGTTATTCACGTAGGCAGGTTGAAGATCGAGGGTTCAGTGTTGAGTAAGACAAAGATAATGCGCGAGATAAGATCTGGCACCTTAACAGGAATAGACGATCCAAGGGTCGGTACCATTGCTGCTCTTAGGAGAAGAGGCTTCAAACCTAACGTGGTAAGATCTCTAATATTGGACATGGGCCTAAAACCCATAGAGGCGACTCTTAAATGGGACAACATGGGTTATGCGAACAGAGTTGCTATAGACTTCGAAACACCTAGGGCTTTCTTCGTATGGGACCCTTACGATATCAAGATATCCGGGTCGCCAGCAATAAGCTCAGTGAAAATACCATGTCATCCAAGCAACGCTAGTTTAGGCGTACGTCAAATATCGGTGCCACAGGTCAATGGCATCACCAGACTTGAGATATCCGGCACAGACGTTGCTAAACTCAAACCCGGTCAAAAAATCAGGCTGATGGGTCTATTTAACGTGGTCATCTCTGAAGTTAATTTTCTCGAAAAAACGGTGTTCGCTGATTTCTACAGCGTATCTCATGAAGATGCTGTTAGAGAAAGAATACCCATTCTCCAATGGGTGCCTGACGAAATCTCAGCAGATGTGCAGGTCCTAATGCCCGATGCTTCGCTGGTAAAAGGCAAGGCTGAACCAAGCGTTTCTTCGCTGAGAAAGGGTGATATGGTGCAATTCTTAAGGTTTGGCTTCGTTAGGTGCGAGGGCATACCATACTTTGTCTTTGCCCACGAGTAACCTCTACCCTTCCACTTAACTTTTATAAGGACCAAACACTGTTATCGCACTTGCAAAGAAGGTGCTCAGGGATGCTCAAGGTTATCACCGCTGACTATGAACCCTCGGAACAGTTAGTAAAGATGGCTGAGGACGTATTGAAACTCGCATCTCAGACTGGAAAGACTAAAAAGGGAGTAAACGAGGTCACCAAAGCGATCGAAAGAGGCCTAGCCAAGGTCGTTTTCATAGCAGATAATGTAGAGCCCGTGGAAATAATCTTGCATCTACCACTTTTGTGTAAAGACCGGAAGGTACCTTATATCGTGGTTCCCGATAAGAAGGTGCTCGGCTCGCTTGTCGGTCTAGAAGTGCCGACCTCGGCGGTGGCGATCGTGGACTCTGGACAAGCTCAAGCTCAAGTAGAGGAGCTCAGAAACAAAATAGAACAGGCCAGAGTTACGTTAAAGGTTGCCAGGTGACCATCTTGAGCGAAAAGGACACGTTTCCCTCCGAAGTAGTAGAGGTGCTTTCTAGAGCAGGTGTGACAGGAGAAATCATCCAAGTTAGGGTCAGGGTGCTCTCTGGTCCCGATAAAGGAAGGGTAATAACCAGAAACGTGAAAGGCCCTGTAAGGGTTGGGGACATACTGGTGTTGAGAGAAACAGAAAGGGAAGCCCGGAGGCTTAAATGAAAATGCCACAACACAGGTTGTGTTCATTTTGCAAACGCGAAATACCTGCCGGAACCGGTACATTGGTAGTCATGAATAACGGCGCGATGCTTTGGTACTGTAGCTCTAAATGCAGAAAGAACCATTTACATCTCGGGAGGAATCCACAGAAGGTAAAATGGGTGGTCAAAAGATCGATACCTAAAACGTAAAACTCGAATAAAAACTAATATCTGGAAAACATTTGAGTTTTTGGAAGATGGGGGTATCCGTTTTTTTTATGTTTAAATCTACAACTTATTAGACGCCATAAGAAGAGACATCTCACCATACCGGCTGCTTATGTTTATTAATACGTAGATTGCAAGGCTTATATCGGAAGGTGATGTCTTTGAAACTCAGAGAGCCCATAGTCGTGGTCCTAGGTCACACGAAGACCGCGAAGTCTTCGGGCTAAGTGGACCACGGCAAGACCACTCTCTTGGATAAAATAAGGGGCTCTATGGTGGCGGTTAGGGAAGTTGGGGGGATATCGAGTACTCGTCCCAGACCCAACATGTAGGCGCCTCCATGCTCCCCTTAGATACGCTCGTTAAGCTAGTCGGCGGTCTTACTTTGAACATCAAAGTTAAAATACCCGGTATTCTCGTTATAGACACACCCGGCCACGAGGCATTTTTTAACTTACGAAAAAGAGGGGGCTCCATTGCAGACTTTGCTATACTTGTCATTGACATAACTGCTGGCGTCATGCCTCAGACCGTTGAATCGATTGAGATTCTCAAGTCAAGAAAAACTCCTTTTGTAATCGCCGCTAATAAAGTCGACTTGATAAAGGGATGGCTAGAACAGAATACGCTATCCATAACGGCCTCCTTGCAGAAACAACAAAACTCAGTTAGGCGAGAACTTGAGGCCAAGATATACCAGATAATAGGCAAACTATCAGAACTTGGCGTAAACTCAGACCTTTTTATGAACATAAGGGATTTCAGAAAAACAGTGCCAATAGTTCCTGTTAGTGCAAAAACTGGTGAAGGTATAAGCGAACTGATCGCAGTAATCATAGGGATGTCGCAGTCTTTCTTGACCGATGAACTTACTATCAAAAGCGATGTTGGTAAAGGTGTGGTGCTGGAGGTACTTGAGGAACCCGGTTTGGGGACGACAATGAACATTATCTTATATGATGGTAGAGTTCATGTTAACGACACCATCGTCGTGGGAGGCGTAAGCGGGCCGATAGTAACTAAGTTAAGAGCCATCCTAATGCCCAAACCGCTTGATGAAATGAGGGATCCACGAGAAAAATTCAAGAGTATAGATGTGGCCGAGGCTGTTGTAGGTGCCAAGTTCGTCGCTTCAGAGATTGATGGAGTTGTAGCCGGTGCTCCTCTGGTTTCCGTGAAGTCTGACGGGGAACTCAGAGAGGCTATAACATCTATTGAGCAAGAAATCAATGCGGTAAGATTCCTGAGAGAAACACAAGGCGTAGTCGTGAAGGCTGACACCCTAGGTTCTCTTGAAGCGCTGATTAACGAGTTGGAAAGGAGAAACATAAAGGTACACTTGGGCGATGTGGGTGATGTTTCTCGTAGGGATGTCGTAGAGGCTTCATCTGCTACAGATCCGCTGAATAGAGTCATACTGGCATTCTATGTCCGCGTACTACCGGAGGCAAGGGGGTCGGCAACGGAACTGGGAGTTCGTATTTTCGAAGAACGCATAATTTACAGACTCATAGAGGGTTATCTCAGCTGGAAGGAAGAGCAAACTAGGCTTAAGTTGCAGCAAAAGCTTGACCAACTGATATTGCCTGGAAAGTTGCAGGTGCTACCGAAATTCGTGTTTAGGAGGAGCAAACCAGCTATAGTTGGAGTTGTTGTGGTCAGTGGGCTTATTAAACCCGGATATAGGTTGATAAGCTCAAAGGGGAAGCTCCTAGGCCCTGTACAACAGATACAATCCGAGGGTCAACCTGTATCCGTTGCTGAGGTTGGAAAAGAGGTCGCAATTTCTATGCCAGAAGCCGTCTTCGGAAGGGATTTCGAGGAGGGAGAGTTTCTTTATGTTGACGTGCCTTCCTCTCATATACTTGCCTTAAGGGAACTAAAGGAGCATTTGCCATCTGGTTCGTTCGAGGTCTTGGGAGAACTTCTGGACCTAAGGAGAAAATGGTTGGCGAAATCCCCATAGGAAGTTGGTAACTGAAGTACTAATCAAAATGGCCTAGAAGTCCCAAAGAAGATCTGCTGGTAATGCTATCTAACTCCTTTTAATGGATCATTATAAATTTTCAATAGAACTGGCGCCGAGGTTGGGACTTTCATGTCTTTGAACCCAAGCGGCCGTTAGGCCACGAGCTTAGCAGGCTCGCCCCATACCATTCTAGCGTTGTACTGAGGCTAGGGTACCTCGGCACCGCTTTTAATTGTTCACTCCGTGCTATATATTTCTTATTAATTGGGTATTCTGCAAAGTGACTTTCTAACCCTGCTTGAAGCCCATGACAAAATAGCCGAGCTCGCATGAACAAAAATAATTGGTGTATAAAAATCAGTAGCTTGAACAAGTTTCATAAACTGGAAAACAAGTTTAATCTATAGGAAACCTTAGAAAGGCCGCCAACCCTCCTATGGACTTCAACTTTCTCCCTCCCTCATGTCTTGAGCTCACGAACAAAACTTCAGAGCTCTTATTGTCTGCCATTTCAAGCAACTTATCAACCTCTGCCGTACCCGAAACCCCTATGAACGACGGTAGGTGTTCATGTACCAACAACTTCCTAACTGCTCCCAGAGAGAGCGCTCTCTTAACATCTTCAACTCCGTAACAAACCAGGTTAGAGCCCTGTCCTAAGGACCTGAAGAAATCTTCGACGTTCTCGACCTCCTCTAGTAAGCGTAAATCTCTGATCCTGCTCTTTATCTTGTCGCTCCTTAACACCTCATCCACCGCTGATGGTGTTCCACTGGTAGCGCCTCCAACGTAGATTACCCTCTGAACTAAGCTAGGAGAACTCTCTTTTAAATGCTCAAGCAACTTTTCCTTTGCAAAACCAGGCCCAACAATTATTATCCTCTCTTCTTTGGTTGTAGAGAGCGTTTCAATTATCTCGGTTATCTCTCTAAAGAAGTTCCGGATCTCCTCCTCTCTGGCAGCACGTTCTCTTTTGCTAAATGGCGCATGGTTTAATTCCTTGCTCTCGACGATGCCATTGGTCGCTACCTTAGCGATAGTTGCATCTTCGTAGTCAACGGCTATTATCAGGATCGCGTGGCCTTTTAGTCGTTTAGATTCCATTAGACGCTTTTTATGAAAACTGGTCCACCGTTTCTTAGCTATTGTTAAAGGCATATCTACCTTAATGGCGATAGTGTGGTAGTGAGCTTTGGTTCCATCCAGGTCCTCCGGGCATATCTCCACTCTTCCCGTGACGTTCAGCGCCTCTGAGAAGGCGTCAAACCATGATCTCTCCACCCTTATGCCCAGTTCAACTAAAACTTTGGTCTTCGAAGACGTATCTTCGGAACCAAGTTTTATTACCCTCTGTGTTTTTGCTATTAACAGATCGCCCTCCTCGATTATGTTGTACAATTCCCAAAGGTCCTCTGGAACCATCGGTATCAATCTCGCAATTCCTCTTTTTTCATCAAAATGTAGCAATCTCATTACGCCAGCTCACTTGCATTTCCGAGAAGTTAATCAGGAGCTTTTCTTTACAGGTTCTATTACCAGCCGAGTTGCATCCAAGCAATTATTAGGAAGAACTAACTGAGAGTGACAATGCGGACATACGAAACCCAGTTTGTGCAGTACGTTAATTGGTTGAATTATCTCTTCCGACCTGAAAAGAATCTCGCCACAAACCTTACAGATAATCACAAATCCCATTCTGCCTAGTAATAATATCACAGATATAAAAACTTGATACTGCCTTTCGGCGTGCGCCTCTTATAGGCTCTAGTCAGTTGTTCTCTCATATATTTTTCCTTGCCTAGTTGATAAGACGAGACCAGGTAGAAGCTAGCATTCGATCCCAGTTGAGAGAAGCGCGTACATTTAACGGCTTTTGCTCGTTCTGAGATTTTTAAACTCTTAAATATCATTCGGTTGCAAACTCTCTATATGTCGATGTTCCTAAACGGCTTGGATATTAACTACGCTCCATTGATGGAGGAGCTGGGCTTTAAGTGGAAAACTACAGCTGGTGAGGAGATAAACGACCTCCTCTACTTCTTCAAAGACGTAGGCATCAATTGCATAAGACTTCGAATTTGGTTTGGAGATTCAGGTCCCTCAAGGCTTCCCTACGCTTTAAAACTAGCCGAAAGAGCCCGCAAAGTAGGCATGGGGATTCAACCGACGATCTTTCTATCAGATAGTTGGGCAGACTTATACAAACAACCTGCACCGATACGTTGGGCCTCGCTGTCTTTCGAAGATATATTAAGGCTTGTAGGCTCCTATATCTCTAAGGTTGTTAAGGGCATGAAACATCTAGAGGATAGTTGCACATACTATCAAATAGGTAATGAGATCGACTATGGATTATGCGGGGTATTCGCCGGAAGTAGGTTCAAGAAGAAACGAAAGGACATAAAGTGGCTCAGGAGTCATATATGGCTTAAAGAGTCCATGATTTTAAGGAAGGCTATTGAAGCACTCAGAGCTCACAGCAATAAGCCCGTAGCGCTGCATCTTGGAAAGATATGGGACCTTGCACTGCTTGAATCCTTTCTCTCAACGATGGATGAGTTTGAAGTTAGTTACGAGATAATCTGCTTTTCCTTCTATCCTACTGGATTGGGGCTCGGCTTGAGTCACTTGGAAAATCTAAAGGCACTTGGAAAAAGTGAGGGGAAAACAGTGGCTATCGCTGAGTATGCTTATCCTTGTGGAGCGCCGAGCGGGCAATTCTGGTTCATGAACAAACCCTCTCCGGGATATCCTTTGACCATCGAAGGACAGGCGCTTTGGATAAAAGACTTCCTGAAGCGTTGTCTGGAGCTAGGCTTTTTAGGTGCCTTTTACTGGAGTCCAGAGCTGTACCTCACAAAGGAAGCATCTAAGGGCATAAAAGCACCACAGGAGATGCCTTTGGGTTTCGGCTGGGGTCCGATGTCTCTCTTCGACGAAGATGGCCATGCGAGGCCTTCTATAGAGTCTTTGAAATGCGGCTTATCGAGCCTGAATCACGCCTCGCTCAACTTCTAAACTTAGGGAGGTGTAGCTTAAGGATGGGTTCAAAAACCGCTCATTCTATCAAGCTAGATTTAATTTGGATGGTCCCGCCGGCTGGAATCTCAGAGTCTTCTTTTGAACTCGCCGGCTCATCGCCTCCAGCGACGCATCGGTTTCTACATTTCAGCCCGGCGGCTGAATTGCGTTGACCCCAGGTCAACCGCTACAGCCGATTGCGCTACCAGGCTTCGCGGTTTGGTACCTCTGCGCCACGGCGGGCAATGCTCAAAAGTACATACGATTTTTAAATTTTTTGATCCAGCACCTTTGCGGTGACATTCTAAAGCGCGCTACGAAAAGCCCCTCCTGAAGAGCTAAAAACATATGGAGTTCAAGGGAATATCGGTTCAAGGTCCTTGCTCCTATCCACTAAAATTTCCCTCTCTTCATCAGTTAAAGGCCTGAACTTCTCAGCCGTGTCACAAGCCCATCTTAAAAACTCGATGTGTCCTGGGCTGACGGCCGCTGTTACTGGAAGGGAGAGCGTAAACCTTAACGCCAACGATGCCTCCTCTGCGGTATCCACTGGTGCGTACCAGCATTTAGTCCACCTCTTCACCTCATCCTTCTTCCACTTCCTTTTTGCCAGCGCCTTTAGGGCAAGTATCGCTACGCCTTTCTTAAGAGCCACGTCCACGACCTTGGGACCAAAATTACTACGGTACCAACAAACCCAGTTAAGAGGGAATAGTATGCTATCGAAATCGAAACGATCCAATAAAGCCAACGCAGCCTCTTCAGAGTGGGCAGAGAACCCGATATATTTGATAATCCCCTTCTCCCGCGCCTCTATAAACGCCTCCATAGCACCACCACTGCCCATTATTCTTTCGACCTCTTCAAGCGTTGTAACGGCATGTAGCTGATATAGGTCTAGGTGGTCAGTACGTAGACGCTGCAGCGATTGATGGAGCTCAGCCATCGCCCCCTCCCTTGTACGCTCCCCTGTCTTGCACGCCAAAAATACAGAGTCCCTGTAGGGTTCAAGCGCAGGTCCGAGGCGTTCCTCAGCGTTTCCGTAACTCGGAGCAACGTCGAAGTAGTTTATTCCACGTTCTATCGCCTCCCGTACCATCATGTTAGCTGTAGGCTGGTCCTCATTCATCACCAATATGCCACCAAATCCCACGATTGATAGTTTCTCATCAGTTCTTCCAAACCTCCGTCTTTCCATAGTTGCCATAAGGCGATCCGGATATAAAAATGATTCCAGCAGTTCGGAGTTTCATATCTTTTCGAGATGCGGGGCTAACGCGCGCCAGAAGCATCCTACTGCCACGACTGTGGCAAAGCGATAGATGTAGAGATAGTAAGCGTCCTAAAGTTTAAACTCATGGTCTCAAATTCGCCATGGAAAAATTGGAATGACGGACTGTTGGCGTTAGCCCTTTCTTCTGAGACGTAACGTCATAAGGCAAGAATACCAAAGGGCATTAAATGACGGGCGATGATAATATCGGAGGCAGGACCTCACGGCCTCATCCTTGGAGAGTGTCAAATGGTTGTCTTCTACGCTTAAGTTTTCTTGGTGGGGGCAGGGAGAATCTCAGGCAAGGCCTTTTGAACTCCCATAAACGGGTTTCTTCGCTTCAGCCTAACCTCATCCCCTTAGGTCAGGAAACCCATTTTTTGAGGCTGGAGCCCTTGACGGTCTTGTCTGTCGTCATGCCTGGTTGTCCCCTATTCGTTTAGACCATGCCCCCACAGCTACGTGAGTATAAGCGACAACTAATATACTTTTTTGTCTCCTTGGCTATTTTTCATTCATATACCAATCTCGTTCCAACATCCTCGCCAGCAACAGCCGCAACAAGCTCTTTAGGGTTTGAACCTGTGAAAATGGTCGGTATCTTGGACCTACCAAGGACATCGAGTGCCACCAAGTCTAAAGGGCTATACTCACCCGCCTCCGGTGAATAAGATGAGAGCACGATCTTCCTCAGCTCGTCGTATTTCACCCTCTTTAGGATCTTGGCATCCGTGAACTTCTTCGGATCTTTATCATATATCCCTCCCACATCCATCGTCTTTATGAAAAGTTCCGCCTTGATTACCTCGGACGCCAAAGCCGCGACGGCATCTGTCGAGTGTCCTGGCGTAAGCCCACCGGTAATGGCGATCTTCCCAATCTGTAATGGGAGGGATATCTCTTCTAAGTCTTTCATTGGCGAGAGCAGCGCGCGATCCCCGATAGCCGCGGACATGAGACGCGCATTTAACCTAGAAACCTGTATGCCCATCAAGTCAGCCTCTGACCAGCTTGACCCTAGCTTCCTAGCAGAATCTATATAGTCTCTGGCAATAGAACCGCCGCCCACGACCACTACTATCGCGTGCCCATCTTCGTGAAGTTTGACTATCGCATTAGCAACATCCTTGATATCAGAGGTATTGATGGGATGCTTAAACAAGGAATGCCCAATCTTAATGGCTATCTTCATCCGGTAAATGCCCTCTCGACAGATGTAAAAACATTTATGTCGGTACCTTGGCGGCTTCCCTTCCGGGCTTGGAAGCACAGAGCTACGAGACAACTCTTGAAGAGCATAGGCTGAAGAAGCTACTCAAATCCCTAGAACGCAAAAGGGGGAGGGGAACTGAACTCATAAGCCTCTATATCCCTCCCGGGAGACAACTAGCAGATGTTTTCGAAAACCTAAAACAAGAATACGGTAAAGCATCGAACATAAAGTCGAGGACGACTAGGAAGAATGTACAAGAGGCAATAACAAAAATAACACAAAGGCTTAAGCTGTATCGCTCTGTACCGCCAAACGGTCTAGTTATATTCTGCGGAGCTATAGCTAAAGGTCCTCCTGGATCCGAAGTAGTTGAGCTTTACGAAGTGACTCCGCCCAAACCCCTAAGCGTATCTTATTACAGCTGTGACGACAAGTTCTATGTTGAACCCTTAGTCGAAATGATCTCCATAACCGAGAAGTTTGGAGTCATCCTCGTCGATAACAACGAAGCCACAATAGCGGTCATAGATGGCAAGAATATAGAGATAAGGGATGAGCTGACCTCAGGAGTTCCTGGGAAGACCAGCAAGGGAGGTCAGTCTGCTAGGCGGTTCGAGAGGTTAAGGGAAATGGAACTCAACGACTTTTATAAAAGGATAGGAGAGCACGCTAATGAAATCTTCTTGAAGCTTGAAAACCTAAACGGCATAATACTTGGCGGCCCCGGTCTAACCAAGGAAGAGTTCAGGAAGGGGAACTATCTTAACTATCAGCTAAGAGACAAGATACTCGCGTCAGTTGATACAGCTTATACAGGCCTTCAAGGTGTTAAGGAGGCATTAGAAAAGGCCTCAGCAACCATCGAGCAAATGGACTTGCTTCGAGAGCGAAGGATAGTTCAGGCGTTTCTATCTGAGGTGGGCAAAGGATCAGGGCTTGCCTCATATGGTGAAGAGGAAGTTGTCAGAAACCTCAAATCTGGAAAGGTAAACTTGCTCCTAATCTCAGAGGCTCTAGATATAACTAAGGTCAAGGTAATTTGTAGCAACTGTGGGTTCTACGAGGTAAGAAAGGTTGCCGATGAGGAGCTCGAGCTATTTTACTCGAAACTTAAGAGCGAGAAATGTCCCCGCTGTGGTGTTGAGGCCTTATCGTCCGAAGGTGAGAGCAACTATTTGGATGAGCTGACTAAACTCGCGGATGCTGCTAACGCTAAGGTTGAGCTAATATCTTCAAAGACAGAAGAGGGAACCATGCTTTTAAAGGGCTTCGGAGGGCTGGCCGCGATACTCAAAAGTTAGTTAAAGGTTATAGCAACATTAAACTTATTAGACAGTGGCTTTAAACAGCGCCGAGCCTGTCGAGTGTTTGGGTTGCAACGCAAACAACGATAACTCTAAAAGGACACAAACTCCTCCGTAATACCTATTGGTTCGACCTTCAGGAAATCAACGCCATTACCTGAGGCAGCATCTCTCTCCATTGCTGCCTTCATAGCTTTCACGACTACCTCCCTAAGGTTTTCAAACCTTTCATCTTCCTTATAGCTTGACTCCAAGACTCCAAGCGCTATTTCTGCTCCTGAACCCAATGCAGCATACTTGTCCTCTATTATTGAACCTAGTGCATCCAAGACATACACGGACCTCTTCTCAAAATCAAAGCCACCTACAACAGTCTGTGTTAATAACGGAGTCAGCCTATAAGCAAACAGGGCGTTTGAGAGCAGCTTTGCGAGAGCTCTGGCAGTCATATCCCTGTTGGTCTGAAGTTTGTACATATTCGCTTCATACTTAGCCATCCTTATGAGCGTCTGTACATCCGATATGAGACCTGCAGAAGCGATACCTACCTTGTCAGTTATCTTGTAAACTTTTTTGGCGTTCTTCGAGAGGACAAAGGTTCCATAGGAAACTCTTCTATCAGCCGCCAGCAAAACTCCTTTGTCGTACACTGCCCCTATAACCGTCGCGCCCGGAACCCACGTGTAAGTCATTGGTTTGGATTATATAACGCCACTATTTAAATTTGGAGCTTATTGGAGCGTTAAATCAGCTTTTTCAAAGGCAAGGTTCTTAACAACCCGGCTTGTTCGACATCTCCCACAAGCTCAACCCTGATCCCCGGGAACTTCTTAGCCACATAGACCTCTGTGAACAGATGCATCGTCACCCTTGAAATTCTCACCTCGGATTTCTCGGTCGATAGAAATAGATACGGCAAGATCATGTCCCCCATGTGAGCATCCAATGGCGCCCCAGTACTCAACTCCGAAATCAGTTTTTCGGCAGCTTCAGAACCTACGAACTCGGCCTTCTTGCCCCTAGCTCCGAGACTATCACTACCTAGAAAAACTCCTTCCTCTTCCAGCCAAAGCGCTACACTGCTACCTGGGTCTAGAGAGTCATCGTCGGTAGATTCGGCTATCTCTACGTCTTGTATGCCCTTCCTTAACAACATTTCCTTTGCAGACATGGCTTGTCTCCTAGCAACGTGAGCAGGTAACCTTGAGCAATGACTTCTGCCCCTCACTCTTACTCCACGTCTCTCCAAAAGCGTAGCTCCCTTTAGGTGGCGCACAGGTTCAACGCGAACCTCAACAACCCCTTGGCCTCTTGGATAATAACCTCTTCTCTTTAGCTGATATGAAACATTGCCTCCGAGCCAATTTACCGCTTTTACGAAAACGTTTTCAAAGTAATCAGAGGTAGGACTGCCAGAGACATCCGTACCGCCTTTTATGCTAACTTCAGTAGGCGAGCTCGCAACAAAAGCTACTGGGATTACACACTGAAGGACCAGCGTTATACTCCCAGCAGTACCTATGTCAAAATAGAACCTTCCTCCCTTAGCCGTTCCCGGCATGAAAACTATTTGAGAAGAACCGACCTCGTTTCCCTCTACGGTTGCACCCGAAATCTCAGCTACAGCCCTTATTGCCATCTTATGCTGTGGTCTTATTCCTGGGTTTTCTCTCCTAGCCCTTATGTTGGTAATCTTGACATCCTCGCCTAGAAATGCGGCAAATGAAACCGCTGCTCTTAGGATTTGGCCACCGCCCTCACCGAAGGACCCGTCTATTTCTATCATGGCGTGGGAGAAGCGCTAATTTTTAAACCAATAAATGTATCTGAGAGCCTGATGACAGAAGGACCATGGGCTTTGTACGTTGGTAGATTTCAACCCTTTCATAGGGGGCACGTCCATGCAGTGCGTTACATCTTGGACATTGAAAATGGGGTGGTTATAGCCATTGGTAGCTGTATGAACAGCCATGAGCTTAGGAACCCCTTCACTTTCGGCGAGAGGTTGCGCATGATCATCGGCGCTCTAGACGATCTGGGAATATCAAGAAGAAGGTGGTATGCGGTGGGAGTACCTGATGTTGAGTTTCATCCGGCTTGGGTCCAGCTGGTCAAAGCTCTCAGTCTTCCGTTCTATAGAGTATATTCAAACGATCCCTTGACCAAAGTTCTCTTCGAGGAAACGGACTACGAGGTAAGGAACATCCCATTTTTAAAAAAGGAGCAATACTCCGGCACAGAAATAAGGCGGAGGATGCTTGCAAATGAAGATTGGTCTGATCTAGTACCAGAAGCTACGATTAAGGTGATAAGAGAGATAGATGGTGAGGCGCGTGTCAGAAAGCTTTGCGTAAATGCTAACGGAACTTGCTCCAAAACTACTGAAAAACATTGACTACGACTTTTTCTTTGCCAGCTGAGTTATTTTTTATAGACTATAGCCGGCAACTAAGCTCGACGAGGATAAAACTTGTAAAATTGCGGAGACAGAAAATATGCTTGTAACGTTCAACAGATCCTGAGAGCGATTAAAACGATTAAGAAGTTTTGAGGCGACTAGGCTGCACCTTTCATCTGCGTCACCCGGTCTAACATCTTAGGGCTTCGCAAACATAGTCTCTAAATCCTCACAACTTGTAACGCTAATCGAAGTTCGCGAGTGCAAACGAACCCTAGGTCTCAGCAATTTTCACTGAAATTCCTTTGCTGGTAAATGTCTAAAAGGGTTTTTGCCTTTTGGCACGCCTTCTTTGATAAAGAGTTCTAGTCAACGTAACCTTTAATTAACACTCTCTAACGGAAGATAATTCGCTCCAGTGGTGTAGACCTCCAGGGCGCAGTCCGGTCAAGCATGCGAGCCTTTCGAGCTCGCGACCCGGGTCCGAAGCACCTCAGCGGAAGTCCCGGCTGGAGCACTTCTTGCCACTCCATAATACTGAAGCTCGAAGTAACGCACTAAAAACGCCTAAAGTTATCTAGAGGAGATGTATTTCAGTATTTCCTCAAGAACCCGCTTACCTTTCTGCCTCAATGCATCCTCAGTTTGTGCTATGCTGTGAGGCGTGGCTATAACCTTCTCATGGCGCGCGAGGGCCTCAGATGTTAAGTTTCCAAAAGGAGGTTGCCTTTTGAAAACGTCTAAGGCTGCACCTGCAAGCTTTCCGTTCTCTAAAGCTCTGAGCAGTGCTGCTTCGTCTACAACGCCTCCCCTAGTGGCGTTTATTAGATACGCCCCGTCTTTAACTAAAGACAGTTCCCGATCTCCTATCATACACATGGTCTCCTGCGTGAGCGGTACGTGCAGTGTTATTATGTCAGAACTCATAAGTAACTCATCGAGTTTATCAACAAAAGCAACAGGTAGGTCTTTATTTGCTCTTGCCATGGGATCCTTGTCGTAGACGATCACCTTCATACCGTTAGCTATTGCCTGTCTGGCAACTTCCTTTCCGATTCTGCCGTAACCAACAACGCCGAGCACTTTGCCTTCGATCCTAAATCCCCTTAGTTCTCTCTTCCTCCACTCACCCCTCTTCAAATACCTATCTGCCGTGACTAGATTCGTTGCAAAGGCAAAGATGTACGCCATAACTCCTTGCGCAACGTCATAGCTTTGCACGGGCGTGCTCCTATAGGATATGTTCCTCTCCGCTAATGCACCTTTGTCGATGTGGTCTTCACCGTGCGTTGCCGTTATAACTAACCTAAGGCTCGGGAGTCTCTCAAGTAATCTTTCGTCGACCCTTGTCTTACTTCTAACAACAAGTATCTCTGCATCTTTTGATTGTTCGTCGACCTCTCTGACGACATCGCAATACCTGTTAAGCTCGACAAAGAAGCTCTCCTCAAAGTCATCAAGCACGACCACCTTTGTCCTTCTTCCTAACTGATTACCCGTCGTATAGATCAAAATGCTTTTCTTATGGCACCCTATCTCCTTTTAAACTTTCTTGAGACACAGAAGCTCACTCTACAAATCGAGCGAAGTTCGGTTAAATATTTATAAAATAAGTTTAACCGTGAATTTGGCTTGAGATCTTTCTTAAGGTGTTCCAACTCCACCTCACTATTTCAGGCCTGTCACCCCTAATTATTACCTCTTGGAGGAAATGTCTCGTCTTAGGATCGCTGGGATAGCCACTGCCGAAGTCACCCCAAACCTTCCGCAACTTCGACACCTCCCTGTCTCTTATGACCTTGGCCACTATCGAGGACGCAGCCACTACGAACCTCTTAGAGTCGGCCTTGTGTTCACATACTATTTTCGTATGAGGGCCAACCATGCCTCTTATCAATCCCGCGAACCTGTATTTATTTGGGTCTGGGCAGTCAATGTACGCCACATGCGGCTTTATCTCCATGATCATTCTGGCGATGACTTCTGCTTCCAAGACGTTCAAGTTCTTACCTCTGCCTTCTCTGTCTACGACGTAAGAGTCTATCAACTTTGGCGCTAGCTTGATCACACAAGACTTCTCCACAATGTCCTCGAGTTTGCTGTAGATATGCTCTCTTTTTATCGGTGTTAACTTCTTCGAGTCCTTTACACCTAAGTTTGGCAACTTCCTCAAACATTTTTCATCAAATGCCAAACCTGCGAGGACCATAGGTCCTATAACTGGCCCCCTCCCCGCTTCGTCGCAACCCATGATCAGCCGTCTCATAATCTCAACCTACCTACAACGAATTCATGGGCTAACGCGTAGGGCTCGAGGTCTATCCTCTCTGCGATGTCAAGCTTAGATGCCATCTTCTCGACTTCGAGATCGCATACCTCTTTTGCAAGTTTAGTTGAGTTCACACTGCTTGCTTTTATCGCCATCAACACATAACCGCCGCCTTTGAGGTAGAATTCCACATTGTTCAACATTATCTGCGTCTGGTTCGGTTGCGCTACATCGCAATATATTACATCAACCCCCCATACCAGATGTCTGTATGACGAGGGATGGTTGGCATCCGCGAGTATAGGTATTACGTTCTTCCTATTTTGGGCAACTCTTGAGATCAACTCCTTCATGGCTCTAAAAGAAACCTCGACAGCGAAAACCACACCTTTGTCGCCTATTAAATCGGAAACGTGACTTACAGTTGTGCCAGTTGCAGCACCCAAATATAAAATCCTAGATCCGTCTTCAATCGGCAGCTTTTTAAGGCCTTTGAGTATCGCAGCAGCTAGCTTGCTCCTGTAAGGGTCCCATTCTCTGAATTCAATGTCCCCAACGCTCACCAAACCTTCACCGTAAACGCTCCTACCTTTCGAAAGGTTAACGGTCATTAGTTTTCTCTCCTCCTTGATCCAATAAACTCCTGGAAATAATGTCTCGATCATTTGCGATCACCTTGTGTTATTTTGTCAACCTTGACCTTCAATTCCCTCTTTAGCCCTTCAGAGAGATCTTCTCCCCTGAATGCGTCCATCTTTGCAGCTAGGCTTATCTTCGAAGCCAATACCCTGGCAACCTTACCCCTGAACTTCCTCGGTGTGGAGTGCACCAAGGGGTGCTGAAATATAATGCCGTGTTTAGGTGGGCGTACCCCCAGCTTCAAAGCGCGGAAAAGCGCTTTCTCGGCTCCCAGCACTTGAATTGTAGAGGACGGCAGCTTTGCCAATTCCAAAACGCCGCCCGCTCTCGTTATTAGTTTGGCCGCCAGGCTAGGACCGGCAATAGCAGCTACGTTAGGCGAGATTTCCTCAACGAGCTTCTCTATGTGTTTAGCTATCTTTTCTCTGAAATCCATTATGTTAAGCAAAGTGGCCGCGTAAGTTGAAACGACAGGAGATGATGGAACATCTTCAGTCCTTTCAAGGATCGCCTTAATTTTTCTGAAATCACTTGGATCTAAGCCAGCAAGTTGCCCCGCACCAATCTCCTTGGCTCTATCGTAAGAGGCTATGAACTTAAGGGCACTCTCAGAGTTCTTGAAAGACTTCAAGAGCCCGGGCCAGATCAGCTCGCTCCAATCTCTGAACTTTTCGGTTAACTCATTCAAGGACTTTGTTACGGTGTCATAAGTCTTGACCGCCTCGATCAGCGCTTTCTCTCTATCCGTAGAAGCTCTAACCACCTCTTCCTCAGCATCCTTCAGGGCGAACTCTCTAGCAGATTCAAGCACATCTTTTTCCGTCTTCGAAAAGAATGCAGCAATCTTCTCAGGATTGTTCCTCGCCCATCTTCCACCCTGCGAGGGTGCTTCAAATATGACCTTTTCACCCCATTCGGGTGCAAGCGCACGCGTCAGTTCAAGCTCTTCCGAAACTAACTTAAATCCTGCTTTAAGATAAACTCCTAAAAACTCTATTATCTCTAAATCAACCTTTCCGGCTCTCAAGCCCTTTATCAGCTTGCGACCCTTGTCAGCGCTCTCGAAACGGAGCATCTTGAAGGCTTTCATCTGGTCGTCAAGCAGAATAAGGCCCAACGGTGTCTCGACTAAGTATACCTTCTCGGGATTCATCTGCTCAAAACCTCTCGAGCAAGGTTAATTAAATCTCCGTTAGGTCCATGATGGGATGCAGGAGAGCGAAAAAGGCAACAAGATAACCTTCATGGTAGATAAGGAGAAGGATTTCTCGGAGTGGTACAACACCATAATCAGACAAGCCGGCATAATCGATGACAGATATAATTTGAAGGGCTTTGTGGTGTATAGGCCCTATGGGTACTTCATGCTTAAGGCAATCGCTAAGCTCTTCGAGGACGAGCTAGAGAAAAGAGGTCATCAACAGGTGCTCTTTCCCGTTCTTATCCCTGAGGAGAACTTAGCCAAGGAGGAGGAGCACGTCAAGGGTTTCAAGGCTCAGGTCTTCTGGGTCACACATGGCGGAGATGATAAACTCGAAAAAAGACTAGCGCTTCGTCCTACTTCCGAGACCGCCTTCTATCCAATGTATGCGCTATGGATAAGAAGCATCTCCGACCTGCCGCTGAAGCTATACCAGACGACCACAGTCTACAGATACGAGACCAAGGCGACGAAGCCCTTGATCCGAGGCAGGGAGTTCTACTGGATAGAAGCACACGACTCCTTCAGTTCAGAGGAGGAGGCCATGTCACAAATAGAGGCGGATAGAGAAACTATAGAGTCGGCATTACTTCAAGAGCTCGGCATACCTTTCATATTTCTAAGAAGGCCTAGATGGGATAAGTTCAGGGGCGCTGTAGATACATACGCGTCTGATGTTATGCTTCCAGATGGAAAGATGCTCCAGGTTGCTTCGACGCACTTCCTAGGTACTAATTTTAGCAAAGCATTTGATATAAAATTCCAAGATAGAGACGGCAAGAACAAATACGTTTTTCAGACTTGCTTCGGACCGGGTTTGACAAGAATATTGGCCGCGGTAATATCTGTCCACGGAGATGACAGAGGGATAATAATACCACCTAAGATAGCTCCAATTCAAGTCGTAATAGTGCCTATACCTGGACCCGATGTTCTAAATTACGCTAGAAAGTTGGAGGGCATTCTCAGGGAACAAGGCATACGAGCTGAGCTGGACGACAGCGAGGACACCCCTGGCGAGAAATTTTACAAATGGGAGTTCTTAGGAGTTCCCTTTAGGGTTGAAGTTGGCGTTAGAGAGGTTAGTGCTGGTACGGTCACCCTTTTTAACAGGGCCACCTTCAAGAGGGAATCCGTAGGTCTTTCGGATTTTGTGCAAAGGATACGGTCAGAAGCCAGTAAGATGACCGACCTATTGAGAGAACGGGCTTTTGAGTTCTTCAATTCTAGGATTGGATATGCTTCGAGCCTAGAGGACTTAAATCGTATGTTGAATTCAGGAAAGTGCCTAGTAAGGGTCCCTTTCTGCTCCATCTATGAGGACGGCGAGGCATGTGGGGCCAAGCTCGAAGAGCTTGGACTCAACGTATTGGGCTCAAAGGGCGAGGTGCCAGAAAGGGGCTCTAATTGCCTGGTTTGTGGAAGAGTTGCGACAGATGTGGCTTATCTGGCCTCGACCGTGTGAATTTTAAACTTATTAAAGCCTTCAAGCACCCTGATACGTAAAGAGATGGCAAAAAAGCGTAAGTCCGGGGGTCGCTCGAAAGGTGGCAAGGGTAGATCTGAAGCTATACACTGCGCGAACTGCGGTGCCCTCGTGCCCAGGGACAAGGCCATTAAAATCACCAGGCCTGTAAGCGTTGTGGAGGCATCGTTAGCAAGGGAGCTCAAAAAGGCCGGAACGATAATACCTAGGATGTTTACAGTTAGGTACATGTGTATCTCATGCGCAGTGCATGCGGGCATCGTAAAGGTCAGGGCTAGGGAAGAGCGTAAAGGTCCGCTTGAATAGGAGGACGATCTGATGGCGGTCGAGAGGCTTAGGGACAAGCTAACCAAGGAGAACCTTTGGATCTACATATTGGGCATGCTGAAGAAAGGTCCCATGTACGGTTATGAGATAGCTTCTAAGATCAGAGATGAGCTAAAGATAAACGCTTCCATCATAACCACTTACGTTGTGCTCTATAAGATGGAAAAAGAGAAGCTCATACAACGAGAAAGGAGCAAAGAACGGCCGCGAACTTCAAGAAAGGTTTACTACTCAATAACTGATAAGGGCGCTCTCTCTCTCGAGAAAGGTCTGGAGATATTGGACAACACGGTGAGAACTTTAAGGGAGATCTGAGCTTTGCTTGGGAAGTTCAGGCGGCTGTCTCACAAATTCATAACGCCTACCTCCAAAGTATTCGCAAGGGCTGGATTGACCCCAAATCTTATAACCGCTATGGATCTATTCAGTTCCATAGCCTCGACTTTTCTTTTGGCTACGCATAGGCCCTTAGAGGCAGCTATCTCGATAATCCTCAGCGGTTTCTTAGACGCCGTAGATGGAGAGGTGGCAAGGTTGACAGGCAAGAAATCCGGATTCGGTGCCACACTCGACGCTGTCGTAGATCGCTATACCGAGTTCTTTCAGGCGTTAGGTGCGATTTTCGGTGGTTATGTAGCTTGGTGGCTTGGAATGGCGGTGGCTTTTACCATGAACGCCTCAAGCTATGCTCGAGCGAGAGCGGAGTCGACTGGAGGCATGAGCGAATGCTCCGTAGGCCTGATCGAGAGACCAGAAAAGCTGACGTTGCTGGCCCTAGGTGCTATAATGACGTTTTTTTACACAAACGCTATGGAGTATATTTTCTGGTTGCTGCTAATACTGGGACAGGTCACTGTTTTACAAAGGCTGAACGCAAACCGTAAGCACTCTAAGCTATCAGCAACGGATAAATCGCTCCAGAGGTGACATACGTACATGGGCAATACTGCTATGAAAAGATTCATTTCTGGAGCTCTAAGGGCATATGGCGAATTCGCAATAAGGCGTTTAAATCACTACATAGTGTTAATTTTTACGGCCCAATGCACGGGAGATCTGAAAGAACGTGGAGGTGGTTGATCTGAGGCTGTTGTTGATACACGCGGATTCTTTCGAATATTCTGTAAGACAGAAGGCAGTTGAAGGCGCAGAGGAGTTAAAAAACGAGGGTGGAAGCTTTGGCGAATCGCTGGTATGCTTTGCCAGCGTTGAGGAAGGTGATGATGATGGTAGCGTGGCCAGAAGGGCGGCTGAAGAAATATATGAGGTCGCGCGGTCTCTAGGGATCAGCTTTGTAGTTCTTTATCCTTATGCTCACTTGTCTCAAAACCTAGCTGACGCCGAGGAGGCGAAATCGGTTCTAGGAGCTATTGAAAGCTACATGAGAGAATCCTTTAATTTGAATGTCCACAGAGCACCTTTTGGGTGGTACAAATCGTTCAAAATATCGAACAAAGGTCATCCGCTGGCCGAGCTGTCGCGAGTCATAACGCAGGCAGAGGGCGAAAGAGCGGAAAGGGAGGTTAAACAGGATAAGTTCCAAAGGTTCATAATAATCGATGTGGATGGGACTGAATATGAGCTAAATAGAGAGGAGTGGGAGTCTTGTCAGTTCTTCAAGAAAGATGGGCGTGAGGTTGAAAACATGAAGTGTTTTGTCAGAAATGAAATCGTGGGTAAACGGGGACCTGGCGAAGAGCCGAGCCATATAGAGCTTATGAGGCGGTTAGAGCTTGTAAGCTACGCGCCTGAAAGCGATGTCGGGCATATGAAATGGTTCCCAAATGGGGTTTTGATAAAAGACCTGATAATGGACTATGCATTGAATAAAATAGCACTTCCATGGGGCGCCGTAAAGATGCAGAATCCATTACTATACAGGACGGATGTCGAAGCGATAAGTAAGCTTCAGGGCGAGTTTCATGAAAGGGACTACTTGATTAGAGATCGAGATAGGAAGTTGGTTTTGAGGTTCGCTAGTGACCCAGGTGCCTTCCCCTTCGTCCAGAAATTGAGCCTGAGCTATAGAAACATGCCTTTCAAAATATATGAAGAGGCCATATGCTTTAGAAAAGAGCAAAAGGGAGAGCTTACTGGCCTCATGAGAGTGCGAAACTTCTGGATGACGGACCAGCATGCCTTCTGCGCTAACGAGGAACAGGCATTCCAAGAGTATGAGGTCTTAACATTACTCTTCTCCAAGTTGATGAAGGAGACTATAGCCGGCGAGAACTGGGTGCTTGGCTTTGAGGTAGTATCAGAGTTCTTCGAAAAGTACGGAAGCTTTTTCAAGGAGCTGGTCAAAAAGGTAGGCAAACCAGCTTTCTTCAAGATCATGGGTGAGATGACTCACTACTATGCCTTTAAGAATGAGTTTCAGAGCATATTTGCAAATGGTGATAACCTGCAGATCTCTACTGTACAATGGGATGTAAAGAACGGAGAGCGTTTTAATATAACGTTCGTGAATAAGGAGGGCGAACGGGCGTTCGTTCCGGTTATAATTCATGCGTCTTCATTTGGTAGCATAGAGCGCGCCGTTGCAGCCATGCTCGAGAATGCGGAGAGGATGAAGCGAGAGGGCATGCTGCCAATGCTACCACTCTGGCTCTCGCCAGAGCAGGTCAGGATCATACCGGTTAGCAACGAGAGGCACTTAAGTAGATGTGAGGAGGTTGCCGAGAAGATCGAAGCTTCAATGATCCGAGTGAGCGTGGATGACAGAGAGCTGACCGTATCTCGTAAGGTCATGGACGCTAAGAGGTCCTGGATCCCTTATGTAATTGTCATCGGTGACAAAGAGCTTAAAACCGACAAACTGCCAGTAGTTATCAGAGAGCTCTCAACCCTTGAGGAGGAACACAGAGAGCTGATGCCTCTTGATGACTTCATATCCATGGTGAAGCGTAAGACCTCTGGAATGCCTTTTCGTCCACTTTACCAACCGAGGGAGTTAAGCCGGAGGGTTTCTTACTCCTCTTGAAACAAGCCAGTGACTTTATAGTAAGTAATAAAACGGTTATGAACTTCGAGGATCATAACCGAGAATTTCTGTAATGCTTCTTTCATAGGGTGGCCTGAGTACACCGCTCTCTGTTATTATCCCCGATATCAGATCTGGTGGTGTCACATCAAAGGCGGGGTTCATCACTTCAACACCTTTGACTGTTATGAGCTTCCCGTGAATATGGGTAACTTCCTTAGGATCCCTTTCCTCTATAGGTATCTCTGAGGGTTTCGTAAGTAGGTCAAAGGTTGAGAGGGGCGCCGCCACGTAGAAGGGTATGTTGTAGTGCCTTGCGAGCACCGCCAATGTCAATGTGCCTACCTTGTTAGCGACATGTCCTGTGGCAAGGACGCGATCAGCACCCACCAAAACCCCGTTGACCAAACCCTTGGACATCACATAGCCCGCGGCCGAGTCGCAGATTAGCTTGAATGGGACACCATATTTCTTGAGCTCCCAAGCGGTGAGCCTCGCTCCCTGAAGCAACGGGCGCGTCTCTGTTGCTACCACGGATATCCTCCTGCCTCTCTCCCAAGCAACTCTCAGTATGCCCAGAGCAGTGCCATATTCCACAGTGCCGAGACCGCCTGTGTTGCAATGTGTTAAAATGGTATCGCCATCTTTGATTAGCCCCAGCCCCACTTCCGCAATTCTTAAGTTCACGTTCACATCATCATCGGCAATCGCTTTGGCTTCCCATAACAGTTTCCTCTTCATGCTCTCAACGCTTCGCTCCTCCTTTACAATCGCTAGGCATCTGTCGAGCGCCCAGCTCAGGTTTCGGCCTGTAGGTCTGGAGGACCTCAAAATATTGGCAGCTCTTAGAATTATATTCTTCAATTTGTTTACATCCGCACCTTCGTATCTCAAGGCTTCCAGGGCAAGCCCATAAGCAGCAGCTACGCCGATCAAAGGGGCGCCCCTGATCTTCATTGACCTTATTGCAAAAGCAACCTCCCTGGCCGTCTCCATTTCAACCCATCTCTCCATATGTGGCAACTTAGTGGAGTCGATGGCACGGAGTTTGCCCCCTTCGAATACTATGCTTCTCATCGCGCTTAAAGCAACCTAGAATGAAGTGTTAAACTTTCTCCCAGCAAAGCCCTTATTGAGTGGTGGTATTTGGTCACTTTTTGAAAATCGTAGACCTCGAACACAGCCCACTAATACGTAAAAAATTTTTGTTGACGTCATTAAACGTTTGTTGCCACCCCAGTCTCTATAAACGTTAACCCTGAAATATTGCGCTCGAGCTGTCGTGAGACTAAGGAGTATCTTGAAGGGGATTGCCCTTTCCGTTGCAAGCGGATGGGTGATTCAAGTGGTTGCCCTTTCTTTGTTAAGATCTCTTAAGGGTACATCTGGGTCAGGCCTCTCGGCACCCTTGACCCTTTCAACGATGGCTTTGAGTTTCCTCTTCCCCTTTAAGGGCAATTTTGCCAAAAGACTAAGGGATCTGGCCAGTTACCTCTTTGTCTTCTCCTTGGTATTATTAGCTTTTGGTCTCCTATTGCCCTTATCTTCACGCGCTAACTCAACACTCTTAACTTTGGCGATCTCCACCTTCTTCGCGTCCACCATCTGTTTGTTCCTTAAGGTCCTTAGAAATATTAGATCTACTAGAACCAATTTGCCAAACTCCGAGATAGTTGCTTTCAGCAATTTTCCAAGGCCAATGTTCTTTAGAGAGGAAAGGAACGGTATGCTTTTGTCTTACGTAGGAGGCATAAAGATAGAAGGCAAAGATATCTTGGAAGATCTACGATCCAAATTGCTGTCGTTTCCCTTCTCGATCGAGATAAAGTCCAGTTGCCCAATAATTCATTTCGTGCACCATGTCATGACTTCAGAGCTTTCTAAAAGGGTTGCAGTGCTAGCGCGTTCATCCAGAGGAGAACTCACGATATCAGCTGGTTCCACTGAAATTGAGACACTGTATGATCTCACGGGGAGGGTATCAAGGCTTGACAAGTCAAAACTTTTCGTTAGATGCTACATACCGCATGCGAAAACCTCTGAGCTAGTTAATGCATGTAAAGGATACTCGCCGCCTCTAAAGTTGAGTTGCTTTACAGTTCCCTCCGGTTTGCTTTCAGGAAGGTGGTTGCTTGTATGCGAAGCCCACGAGCTTAAAAGAATGGCCAAAGATATCGTGCAGCTTGGTCTGTGCCATCTTTTTTACATCAAGCTGGAGGTAGCAAGTAATGCCTTTCTTTCACCACGTTTCAAGAGGCCTATATTGTTGCTATCTTCGCTTCTAGGTATAGGAAGGACGTACCTCCTAAAGTTCAACGTGCTTTTGTCGCACGCGTCAAATAAACAGCAGTCTCGACTCTGGGACCTAATACTGGAACACAGCGAGTCGGTACCTGAGGACTTAAAGCGTTACGATGGCGTTTTGTTCATAAGGCCGGCTTCAGAGGACGAGGTTGTTAAGTTGCTTCCATCTTCCATGTCTTACCTATCAAAGTCGATGAGCGGTAAAGCCTTTGCTTTCGAGCTAAAGTCGGGCGTGCCTTCGTCGCTGGTTGGTGATACTCATGGAGACGTATAGAATAGACCCGTGGCTTTGGTACCCCAAAACTTCTGTCGTAATCGGGATAAATCACCGTACGATCTTAACGAGCATTCTAAAAACCGCGCTTGAACACGGGATAGTTCCGTTCATTTTAGACATTCTCGGAGAGATGGGGCATTTGCTAAGGCTCTCGGATAAGCTCATCCCCATCCCGATAGGAGAGATAGATTTAAACCCCCTTAAGCCGTTCGGTGATGAAACATTCTTTTTCGATGCCCTTGCGGAAATACTGGCGTATGCAAGTCAATCTAGGTACACGAACTACCTTAGAGCGTACAAGATGCTTGAATTCTTGAGGGCGTATAGAGGCGATGAGCCAACTGCCTCTGCCCTTGTTTCCGACATGGAGATATCAGATTTACCTGCAGAACCGGATTTGATGGAACTTTTAATTCCACTGCAGGATTACTCGTTGTGCTTCAGAGAAGCCTTGTCGATGGATAAGGTAATTGAGAGGGGCGCTTGTATAGACCTCTCCAATGTATCATCGACTTACATAAGGTCCGTTGTGTCCTTGGTGTTCATGCTCAGGTTGCTCGTGTTGTCAAGTGGACGCTCATTATTAGCCGTCACGCACCCGCGTCTCATATGGGGCGCAGAACAAGATCGTCTGAGAACCACCTCAGCTGCAGACGGTTTTCTTCCCGAGGCGCTTATTGCTCGAGGTACAGGCTTGTTGATTTCTTGTGAAAGTTCCGAAGAAGTACCTAGTTTTATCTGGAGGATGGCAAGGTCGACTTTCATCGAAGGGGATGTGGAAAGTAAAGGCCTTCCTACTTGGTTGTCTCAACATCTGGACTATAAACGCAAAGAAAACTCGGTTCTTTTCGTTACTAAAGAGGGGAGCGTAAGGTGCATGGAAATCAAAGATTGCTTCGACTACACCTCAATCTCAAACTTTGAACGCATTCAAAGGTTAAGAGAAGTTGTATCAGACCGTGCCTTCGCCGCATTTCCACGACCTCTTATAGAACAGTTTGGAGACAAAGCCAACCTTGCAGTAGAGTTGATGAGATATGTTAAGGAGAACACCCCGTCTTTTGAGGCTCTCTCCGAGTGGTCTAAGAAAAAGTTAGGCCAGGCCTCACTAGAGGTTCTCGGTGGTCTCGTTAGGCTCCAGTTTCTAAGGATCGTGCAAACTGTGAACGGTGCCAAGGCAGAGCTTACTAAGAAGGGCCAAAGCACGCTTTCAGAGATGAGAGTAGGTGAGCCCTCGGAATGAAACTGGAAACCGGCATCGGTGGGCTTGATGTGCTGTTGGGCGGCGGCGTATTAACGGGCACAGCAATCCTCGTGTACGGTAACCCTGGATCTGGTAAGTCATCTCTTGCAATGACCGTTGCCGCCAATATAGCAAAGAGGTTCAAGGACTCTGCGATAGGTGTAGTGGTGGACACGGAGGCTGCTTGGGGAAGCGACAGGCTTCCGTCTATATTCGGCAAAGTAACAGGTTCGAAGCTCGACCCTGAAGATTTCCTGAAAATCTACGGCGCCACCTCTATGGGGGAACAACACAAGGTCATCGTAAACATAATCCCTAGGGACCTGCAAACGTTGGAAGTGACTCCAAAGATATTCATAGTGGATTCCCTTGTCTGTCATTATCATTCTCAACTCATAGGAACGCCAACAACATTTCTTGCCAGCAAGGCAAGAGAACTTCAAGGCAAACTCTCTCTCGAAATCCAGACTCTGTTAAAACTGGCAAACTCTTATAGTGCCTTCGTCCTTTTAACCAGCTGGGTTAAGAGCGCCGCCGCCAAGAGCTTCCAAGCAAATGAGAGAAAAGAGATAGTCGAAGGCGTAAAGAGAGGAGAGGCAGTATATGACATAGAGGGTGGATTCGGGGCGAGGGGTAGCGATACGATAGGTGGTCAGCATCTCCTGTACATGTCGAAGACTGTTCTCAGGATGTGTGCCACCAGAGTTTCAGAAGACACCCGAGCTATCGTGTTGGAAAAATCGCTTGACCAACGCTCGATGAGAGGGGTGTTTGTGAAGTTAGGAGATGACGGAATATCAGGAGGCAATGAAGTTTTTGAACTCAGCGAAATGATGAGGCGGTCTTTGCTGGAGGATATGTGAAACGCTCTCTTATGCTTTTTGAAAGTTCGCAGAACCCCAAAAAAAGGATATATAGTTTATAACCATAATATGTCCGAAGCAGGACATGATTCCATCATACATGTTAAGGCAGCTTTACGAAAAGGGATCATTGAAGAACACTGTTGACGACAAGGGCAATACTTCTGGCTTCAGCTTTTCGCTTTTCAACAGGCTGGGTTCTGGAACCATTAAGGGAGGGTTCAGTCTTGCAGTGGATGGCGCAGAGATACCGCCAGGCAGCATAAAAATAGAGAAGGGTGGGCTCACCTCAAGTGCTGAGGAGTTCGCCAAGTCACCGGTGCGTTTCGCGGTTGGCGATAGGGTGAAGTTCTTAATCGAAAAGCCAGGCGGACTACAACCTGGTGTCCATAAAGTAGTTGTCAGAGTGATGACGGCGGAGTTCGGCAGGGTTGAGTTCGACTTCTCGGACAGCGTCTCCTGATGTTAGGAAATCACAATCATGACGTTTTAGGTTTAATTTCTTTTTTTTTAACTCAACCTAGTTGAGCTAGGATTTTTAAGATCTCTTTCTCGGGGGGTGCTCATGGTTATACGGGTTGGAGTCGTAGGGGCTGGTGGTATCGGTAGACATCATCTGAGAGTGCTAACGAGCTTGAAGGATGTGAGCTTGACCGCTGTCGCTGAGATCAATGAGCCTTTGGGAAAACAAGTCGCCGAGGAGTTCGGTATAAGGTGTTACAAGAACTATCTCGAAATGGCCGAGCGTGAAAAGATAGACATGGCAACCATAGCTTTACCTCACTATCTACACTCCACGGTCTCTGTGGAACTAATGCGCATGGGGGTAAACGTACTCGTCGAAAAGCCTATGGCTGTTTCGGTGGTGGAGGCTGACACCATGATCAAACAAGCGAGGAGGTCCGATGTAAAGTTGGGTGTTGTCTTTCAGTTCAGGGTCAAGAACACCGCAAGAGCCCTTAAACAGATGGTCGAGAGAGGGGAGCTTGGGCAATTGGCTAGGGCGCTCCTCCTGTACAACGTATTCCGCAGCGAGGGCTACTATTTGTCGGCACCTTGGAGAGGCACTTGGTGGGGTGAGGGTGGAGGTGTACTGATCAACCAGGGAATACATTACATAGACTTGCTTCAGTGGCTCTTGGGAAGTAGGCCATTGACCTGTCAAGGCCTTATAGGCACCTTTTTCCATAATATAGAGGTTGAGGATCTCGCGAACGCTGTCGTCCAATTCGAAGGCGGAGTTCAGGCTGTAATGCAACTGAGCACAATAGATGTGCCTGAGGATGTTTCTATTGATTTGAGAGGCGACCTTGGCAAAGCACTTTTCACAGACGGCGAACTAACCGTATACAAGAACAGAGAACCACTTAAAAACTGGGGAGCATCAGATCCGCAGAAGTTCATGTGGGCTAAGCCAGAACACGATGTCCAGAGAATAGCAGTAGAAGACGGAACAGATCCTCATCAAGTCGTGATTCAGGACTTCGTAAGTGCTGTCGAGGAAGACAGACAACCTATCGTCAGCGGCGACGAGGGCAGAAAATCCCTCGAGCTGGTAAACGCGATAATACTTTCAGCGAAAACGGGTAGGCAGGTGAGTTTTCCCCTTGACGGACAAAAATACGAGCGACTGCTAAAGTCTTTGCGTTCTAAGTCAAGCAAAAAGACGCAATAAATTTATCAAGGAATATCGAACAAAAAAAGACAGTGAAGGTTTATATCCGTGTGGTTCACCGAGGGGCAAGTGGTGCAGAGGGTACATCATGGTCGAAGGTGAAAGCTCAGGAGAAGGGTTTGCCGATGACGTTTTTGCTGAATTTGAGGGCTCCCTTAAGTATTTTGAAAACCTTAGGAGGATAATAGAGGACATAGACGACGAAAGGGTTGATGGCGACTACAGGTTCAGAAGGGTTTTTGAGGACGATTTTGACGGTTTTGACGTGAAGATTAAGGTACGTATTCCAGTTATCAAAGACCTCATGTTCAAAAGATCCGCTCACAGAAGACAAAAAACCATATACATCGAAACCATGGAGGACGAAGAGGATCTGGTTGTGGTGGGCCTAGTTCCCGCCCTGAACTTGAACGAGGTGGAGGTCAAGACAGGTTTGAACTCCCTACTCATCTCGACGAGTTCAGGTCTGAGAAAACTTGTTTCTGTAAAGGGTGCAGACCTTTCCAGAAAGCCTAGAATAAAGTTCAGGAATGGGATCATTGAGATAAGGCTTAGAAAGCTGAAGTAGCATTTCGTTCCTTCTCGAGTATTGCTGACGAACAAAATATTTTGCGCTTTTGATACTTTTCTCGCCCAGCGCGCCCATTGAGAATTGCGCGAGCGCGCTAATTCGGTTTTCGACTAACATTTATTTATCCTATCCCTTTGAGGTCGGCCGTAGGGGTTTGTCAACCTTTCCGGTCGAGGAGTACGTCGTCGATGTATTCAAGGAGCTTGGTTTTCACAGATATCTCTGCCCCAGTTGCGGCAGCCATTTTTGGTCACTTGACGGCGGCTCCAAGGTCTGCGGCGAAGCCCCTTGTGTCGAGTATTCCTTCATCGGTAACCCAATAGGGAGGCAAGTGTCAGAAGTCTCGGAGGTAAGGGATTCTTTTCTGAGATTTTTCGAGAATAGAGGTCATATGGTGCTCGAACCTTATCCGGTGGTTTCTAGGTGGAGAAACGATCTCTACCTGACAGATGCCAGCATAGTCGACTTTCAACCGTACGTAACCAACGGCATAATACCTCCACCTGCGAACCCGCTTGTCATCTCACAACCTTGTATCAGGCTCGTCGATATAGACAACGTCGGGAGCAGTCTTGGTAGGTACTTCACCATATTCGAGATGGGAGGGCACCATGCCTTTAACTACCCGGACAGGGAGGTGTATTGGAAGGACAGGACGGTCAGGTACTGCATAGAGTATTTCACCGAGGCGTTAGAGTTTCCATTAGAGTCGCTTTCCTTTAAGGAGAGCGTGTGGTCTGGTGGGGGCAACGCCGGCCCTTGTTTCGAGGTCATAAGTGGGGGAATAGAAGTCGCTACACTCGTCTTTATGAAGTTCAAAACCACCCCCTCAGGTGAACTTCTAGAACTACCGATAAGAACTGTAGACACAGGTTACGGAATCGACTCAAGAATATTGTGGGTGCTCACCGGTGAACCAACGCCTTTCTCGGTGCTTTACAAACCCGTATTCAAGTGGATCACGAGCCTGGTTGGTTTCAGTTACGACGATGTCATTAAAAGTTATGCGCAAAAGATAGCACTTTTTAATCCAAGGAAAGAGAGAGCCGAGGATTTCAGGGCCAGAGTTCTGAGCGAACTGGGCGTCAGCATCGAAGGTCACTCTCACAAGATCGAGGTGCTCGAGAACGTAATAAGAGCGCTCGACCACAGCAAGAGCCTGGTATTCGTACTCTCGGAGGGAGTTGTGCCGTCGAACGTCGGCGTTGGGTACTTGGCGAGGCTTCTAGCGCGCAAGACAATGAGAGCGCTTCGGCTCCTCGGCCAGCATGATAAGTTCATCGAGCTGATAGAGCGACAGCTTAAGCTCTGGGGTCCAGAGTTCCGCAATATAAGGGATAACGAAGACGAGGTCTTACTCCTCGCAAACATTGAAGCAAACAAATACGAAGAAACCCTAGAGAAGGGCAAACGGGTCGTTGAGAGACTGTTGTCGTCTGGCGGGTCAAGTGCCTTCGATGAAAATGCCTTCGTCATGCTTTATGACTCGCATGGGCTAACACCCGACGACGTCGTCGCCTTTGCACGGTCTTCTAAAGGAGTGACGTTAAAGCCGCCGGAGGAGTTCTTCTCGAGGATGGCGGCCAGACACGCTAAGGAGCTCATCTCCAAGGCTGAGGCAACCGTGCCTCAGGAAATTCCAGGCTTGAGCGAACTCCAACCTACCGAGAAGCTCTACTACGACTCTGCATCCCTGTTGAGTTGTAGGTCCAAGGTCCTCAGGTTCATAGAACCGAACCTCCTGATTTTGGATAGCACCGTGTTCTACCCTGAAGGTGGAGGTCAACCCTCAGACCGCGGTTACATAGAGTTCGACGGACAACGTTTCGAAGTGAAAGAGGTTGGCATCTACGGCAATATAATATTACACAAGCTTGATCGCAGGTTCACGGGAGCCGCTGGAGTGGAGGTAAAATGCGTTGTTGATGAATCAAGAAGATGGGCTCTTAGGAGGGCTCACACAGCAACGCATATCGTGAACTGGGCTGCCAGGCAGGTGCTGGGAAGGCACATCTGGCAACACGGTGCTCAGAAGGGCGAAATCGAGTCCAGGCTCGATATAACGCATTACGCGAACCTAAGCGATGATGAGATCGCTAGAATAGAAACGCTGGCCAACGAGCTCGTTGTGCGGGATGTGCCGGTAAAGGTCGAGTTCCTAGACAGGACAACGGCGGAGCGGAAGTACGGCTTCAGGATCTATCAAGGTGGAGTTGTACCGAGTAAGGAGATAAGGATTGTATCGGTCGGTGACTATGAGGTTGAAGCATGTGGAGGCCTTCATTTGGACTCCACGGGACAGGCAGGCGTGATCAAGATCACGGGCGTCGACAAGATCCAAGACGGCGTCGTAAGGCTCACCTTCAAGGTGGGATTGCCAGCTGTAGAGCATATCCGTGAAATCGAGACGACGCTGAGGCGTGCGTCAGAAGTCGCGAAGTCTGACTGGCGCTTGCTGCCTTCGAAACTGAGCGAGATCTTGAAGGAGATGGAGGAAATGACCTCAGCCTTAGAGGCCTATAGGGAAGCCGATGCCCGTTCTTTATCCGCCAAATTCTTAGAGGACCTTCAGGAGATAAAAAACTTGAAGTATTTGGTCTACGTTGACGCCAGGCGAGATCTGATGAGCCTCATAAAAGCTGGTCAAGAGTTGCTTGAGAAAGAGCCGAAAGCGATCCTAGTTTTGTTCTCGACTGCTGGTGAAAAGACCGAGTACGCCGTGATGGCGGGGAAGCAAGCGGTGGATGCCGGATTCAACTCAGGTCTGTTCGTGAAGACTTTGGCCTCTTCGATTCATGGCGGTGGAGGAGGAAAGCCAAACTTCGGAAGAGGTGGCGTGAAGAAGAGCTACTCCGCCAAAGAGCTGATCGAGATCTCTGGCAGGCTCCTAGATACAACCCTAAGAGCGTAATAGATGCCGCGCACTCAATCCTTATAAGATGTAGAAAGCGAACTCTGTTTGGGTTGAAGCTGTCGAGCATGTTCGGAGATAACGTTCAGACACGTTTGCTAGAGCATCTTCTCGAGAACCCCTCGAAAGTTTTCACGCAAGCAGAGCTTGCGAGAGAGATGGGATGCTCCCCATCCAGCGTGTCACGAGTTATAGAGTTGCTCAGAAAGGAGAGGGTGGTAATGGTCGAAAACGTGGGGGCGCTCATGAAGGCAATTGCCCTCAACCTTAAGGAACCGAGGACCGATGTCTTGATCAGGTTTTACTCGGAGCTGAAGCGACTTTGAGCATAAGGACGTATTTTCTGGGTGATGCAGAGAAGCTCGATGTTAAAGTCGGCGTAATTGGCTTTCCGGGTTGGGGTAATGTCGGTGGCGAGATTTTAGACAAACTTGTAAGGGTGCTGGATGCAAAGGCGATAGCACACATTATCTCCTATTACTTTCCTGACGTCATGATCGCAGACGATGAGGGTTTCTCTTCACTTCCTTCCCTGAACGCGTATGTGACGAGGGCTGTAAGACCCGAATTGCTCCTTATTACCAGCAAGTTACCGGTGGACATATTGCCGTCATTCGCATACCATCAGCTCCTCGAGGGAGTTGTGCGCTTTGCAAAGACGCTTGGGTGCAAGCTCTTGGTATCGGTAGAGGGCGTCGGCGGCCATGAGGATAGGGCCTTTGTGATAGGGAGCTCAAAGAAGCTCGTCGACGAGTTCGTTATGAAGACCGGTTTGTCACCTCTTCGCCTTTCGAGATTGCCTGGATATTCCGGCATACTAGTCTCGCTTTCGAGGTTACTTAAGATGGATGCCGTCGGCATCATTCAGGCCATGAGTAACCCTACACCCAATCAAGATGTAAATGCAGAGCTTTTCAGAAAGCTGTTAACGTTACTTATTTCTTAAAAAATTTTTATCAATGACCTCTTTTTCGCCACTGCTCCCTGGCCTGGTTCATTATCTGTAGCATTTCTTCCCTGAACTCCCTGTTTGCTCTCAATATCTCCAACGCAAACTCCCTATTCTTTAGCGCGACCTCCCGCATTAGTTCTCCAATCCCTCTTCCCAACTTTATCATCAACTCAACCTGAGACCTGAGCTCGAGCCTCATGCGCTCTAGTTCCATCTTGAACTCCTCCTTAGTTATCGTTCCGTTCATGAACTCTTGCCTCAGTTCTTTGAGCTTTTCAAGCGTCTCCCTTATTCTAGCACGGAACTCGTTCCTGGTCCTGTTAAACTCCGCGATTAGCTCCTTCATCTCTTGCCTCTTCTCTTCAATAAAGAGGCGCCTCTCTAGCCTGATTTCCTCCATCCTTCTACGGTGATTGAGGAAAGCCTCCCTTAAGCGCAGACGTAATTCCTTGCCAATAGATAGAAGCCCCTCAACACTGCTGGCATTGATCTCTTCCTCTAGCTCGTTGAGCAGATTCTCCACATCAGTGAAGTTATCCTCAGTAGCGTTTTGTTGATAAAGACTCTGCGTTGAACCGTTAGCTTGGTTACGGCTTTGGAGAGCACTGCCCTGTCCTCCTTTTTCACCATCTCCCAGTATCAACGGTAACTGTGCCTGAGATACAACGATGACCGACATCAAGGCCAGACACGCGAGCAGCTTTCTTTCACGGGACATCTTTTCCATTAGCGCTCACCCGCTACAATGATAGCCGAGAAACAAAAATAAGCATTTTCATACTTATTTGGCTTTCGTATCATTTATTTTGATTTAAAACAATTTAATATCTTTAAATTTTCTTTAAATTAGTAAAATAGCGAAATTAACGTTTTTCTATCAGGAAAACTATTTGTTCTCGTCCCTTTTTCGTCCTCTTAACCTCTCCCCTTTGCTCCATCTCCTTGAGTATGCGCGAGAGCTTGGCCCCCGAAAATCTCGTGATCTCCCTCAGCTTCGACTGTTGCATAACGCCTCCGGAATCCCTTAGTATGTCTGTTACTAAATCGAAATCCGTTCTCAACAACAACTCCTCTTCCCTTTCCTTACCCCTTCTTTTGAACACGAAGAATATGGCAGTAAAAAGAGCAAAGAGTAACAATATAACCAATATCAGCGTTAGGTACGGTTGCATCAAAAGGGCTTGCGTCACGCTTACGCTGACACGGTTGCTTTCTGAGCCTAAATACACGCTCCATCCTTGGAACGAGGCATAAACCGTCCAATCCCCGGGTTCCTCAAGCGCTAGGGAGTAGTGAAAGCTACCGTCTGCAAGCGTAGTTAGGGGTATGTTTTTGGTAGAGCTAGGTCCGATTAACCTAACTGTGACCGGCACCCCATCTAGAGGTGGGTCGAGCTGTCCGGAGATGTCGAGCGAACTCCCGACATCTAACCTCGACTTCGAGCTTGAAATCGTTAAGGAGGTTCTTCGGTCCTCTAAGAGTAGGTATGGCTCGTTCGGTCCGAAGTCTCGTTTCCCGTACCATATCACGCCGTCCGTCTCGTTCTCGTCGCATGAGGGGTGCGTCTCCCTGAGGTAAAATTGCTGGAGGTATCTAACAATCAGAACGTCGTTATCGTAAAGGTAGAAGCCGCCCTCGAACACATCTCCAACCGCCATCTTCCTGCCTTCTAACTTCGCGAAGTTAGTCCAGACAAAGGAGTATTCTATAATTCCAACTTGGGCAGTTATCCCGGAAATCGAGGAGGTGAGATTGAAGTCCTTTGCGACCATAGCCCTGCCTGTCAAGCTCGCTGCCCTGGATACTATGTTTTGGATCGTCTTCGAGAACTCCGATATCAAGGATTCTCTCTCCTCTGAAATCACTTTAGAGTAGTTCTCGAAGACCAAGCGGTCCTCTTCCGATAGGAGGTCCATCTTCTGCGAGATCGCCCATCTTGCAGAGCCATCGAGCTGTATCCATATCCTGATTTCAGTACGTTCCTCAGCCTGTGCGTAAGCTAGACTGGAGGTTGTCAAAGCTAGCAACAGGAGGGCTGCGAATAGTGGGCGATTGTTCATCAGGGGCTAATTCTGCGAGCATCTTTTTTAACTTATCTTTAAAGCTTAGGTTTAGGCGAAGGCTCCAGCGTTCTGAACATTCTCAGCGTATCTATTGCTTCATGTAATTAAGCCCTTTTCCGTTAGCGTGCGCCAAGAACTTACAGTAAAGCAGGAGCCCTTATATCGTGCTTCATGTGTCCTTATAGAGCAATAAATGGTAAGGATAGGGATAGTAGGTAAAACGAACGTAGGGAAGACAACCCTATTTAACGCCGCAACTCTGCTCAACGCTAAGGTGTCAACATATCCCTTTACGACCAAGACGCCAGCCCGTGGAGTTGCTTACGTTCAGACACCGTGCGTTTGTAGAGAGTTTATGGTAAAGGACAATCCCAGAAACTCCGCGTGTTTGGACGGTTCGAGGTTCTTACCCGTGGAGCTTATTGACGTACCTGGCTTGATAGAGGGCGCTCACGCTGGCAGAGGGCTTGGGGTTCAGTTTCTCAGGGTGGCGATGACCTCGGATGTGTTGCTTCATGTGTTGGATGCCTCGGGCAGCGTTGACAGGGAAGGCAAGATCTCCGAGCCGGGGAGTGGAGATCCTATCAGCGATTACCACGAGGTCGAGAGGGAGTTAACACTGTGGTTTAAGACCTCGATAGATGAGAGGAGAGAAAGAATCCAAAGGCTGATCAGGTCAGGTACAGCGGATCTGTGCTCAGCTCTACGTTCAATCTTCTCGGCTGCGAGAGTGAAGCGCTCTGTGGTAGAGGCCGCTTTGCGTGAAAGCCGCCTTACTGAAAAGGATTTCTCGAAGTGGGATGAGAAAGACCTCGAGCGCTTCGCCTTCAACCTACGACGCAGAGCCAAGCCCACACTGATAGTTGCAAACAAAATGGATTTGCCGATGGCTGAGAGGAACTACGAGCTTCTCGTTAAGGAGTTTGGAGAGAAGTTCGTAATTCCGTGTTCTGCCGAGGCGGAACTTGCCCTCAGGAGGGCGGAGAGATCCGGCCTGATAAAATACGTGCCCGGCGAGGAGAAGTTCAAGATCTTAGGTGAGGATAGGTTGACGGAGAGACAGAGACAGGCTTTAAGTTACGTATCCAACAAGGTCTTTGGGAAATGGTTAACCACTGGCGTGCAACTTGCGATTAACTTTGCGGTGTTCAAGCTGTTGGGCATGAACGTCGTATATCCAGTAATGGACGAGAAGAAGCTCACCGACAGTCGGGGGAACGTGCTTCCGGATGCGTATCTAATGCCACCGGATTCAACCGCGCGAGACCTCGCGCGTAAGATACATAGCGACCTTGCTAAGTCCTTCATACATGCCGTTGACGTCAGAACTGGATTAAGGCTGCCAGAAAACTACCTCCTCAGGGACAGAGATGTCCTGAAGGTAGTAGCCGCTAAAATGAGGCCGGGCACGCGTAGGCGTTCTTAACCACAATTCAGAGCTTGGTAAGTGATTATGGATATATAGAAGGAGATAAAAACTTAGGAATGTGCCGTTGGTATGGGAGACATGGAAGGGGCAACCCGGGTTACCGTTTGGAACGAGTTCCGACATGAGAAATTGGATCCCCAAGTATCCAAGATTTACCCTGAAGGCATACACGAAGCGATTGCAAAATACCTCAGGTTACAGGCAGATATGAAAGTTAGGACAGCGACTCTGGACGAACCGGAGCATGGCTTGACCCGCGCTGTCTTAAGCGACACGGATGTCCTAATATGGTGGGGGCACATGGCGCATGACGAGGTCAGAGAAGAGGTGGTCGACAGGGTTTACGAGAGAGTACTCAATGGCATGGGTTTAATAGTTCTGCACTCGGGTCATTTCTCCAAGATATTCAGAAGGCTGATGGGTACAACCTGTAGCCTCAAGTGGCGTGAGGCGAGTGAGAGGGAAAGGATATGGGTCGTTGAACCTGGACATCAGATAGCAACAGGTCTCAAGGAGCACTTTGACATCGAACAGGAGGAGATGTATGGGGAAAGGTTTGACATACCTGCTCCCGACGAGCTTGTGCTCATAAGCTGGTTCAAGGGTGGTGAGGTTTTCCGAAGCGGATGCTGTTTCTACAGAGGTTGTGGCAAGATATTCTATTTCAGGCCCGGCCACGAGACCTACCCGACGTATTACAAACAGGAGGTGCTCAAGGTGATAGCCAATGCCGTGCGCTGGGCGTCTCCTGTTGGAGGGCCAAGTCCAACTTTCGGAAATGTTAAGCCTCTGGAGAAAATTGTCTGAATCTGTGAGTCTTCATCCTTGATTTATCACCATCCGGTTGGGAATCTGCACGTTATTATGCAGGTCATTTACCACATGAAGCCTTTCCGAAGAAGAGGTCGTAAGCGTTGTCTCTCAACAGGCCCCGAGCCAAGTTAATCGCTTGCTCTCCAGTGAGAGCTCCATCCTCGACCTTCTCCGCAAGCACCCTCGCTATGTTCTCCCTTGCGATCACAGAGTGGCCGTAGACACCTTCGGCGAAAATGTAGTCTCCGCCGAAGCCCAGTATCTTGTTCCAGGGCACAACATCCAACCAATCAGCCAAGGCTTGTCTGGCCCAAAAAGGCGAGATCACGTGAAGCCAGCACATGTCGATATACACGTTTTGGAAGTTCTTGGCTAAGGCTGCCAACTCTCCAGTGTATGGATATGACCCATGGAATACATCAAACTTCACCTCTTTATACTCCCTAAACAGGTTTATCAGCAAGGTCGGTTCAGAGTTAGTGATGACATTCTCGTTGCCCTCTTGAAGCCCCGTGTGAATTTGAACAGGAAGCCTCTTCTTGGCAGCCAACTGTATTATCTTGTGTACCATAAAGTCTTGGTACGGCCTTGCCTCCGTTGGGGATACGCCCTCCGGTGTTCCGTCCGCTTTGAACAGCCTTTGTTTGTAGATGTTGGCGAATACCTCTTCGGCCTCCCCCTCGGAAACCTTATCAAAACGCAGGTCTCTCATATACGCCAAACCTATCTTGACGCCGACTATATCCTTAGAAGCCCTTTCAAATTCACTCTCCAGAGCTTGAACTAGGTCATTGAAAGAGTGTATAGCTTTACCGCACGCTTTTCCCAGCTCTTCGATTTCCATCCTGTTGCTGATGGTGACGAAGCCATCAAATCTAGCGACAGGCGCGAAGAACTCCCTGTCGACCTCGTCAACAGTATCCAGGCTATCTAGGATCGATATCTTGATCCCAGACTTTTCTTTTAGTATCCAATTGTAGAGCCCTGGTTTGTTCATCTCGTCCATCTTCAGCGCCAATTTTTTGAAAGTGTCCTCCTTGATACCGTCAAAGCCGTATAAGTCCCTGACAGCTATGTTTATCGCCCTAGCATAACCCGTGTTTTGGATTCGGTCCCAGAAAGGCTTGAAGACGGCGAACCTTTTCTCCAAGGGGATGTTTCTGTTCCTGAGTTTTGCCAGCTCTTCGAGGGGCATCCCCGAAGACACGAGGTCCGAGGAGGCATAATGCGAAAGGAAGATTTCGAAAATATCTACGCTTTTCTTCACGCGTTCCTTCTCTTGAACTAGGTGTTCGTGCGTGTCGACGATCTGGATCTTATCCACAGCTTCTTTGATGGATCGATAATCGTTAGTGCCGTTCATGGATAGCTTACAGATGGGCATAATTTAAACTTTAGAGTTAGGAGATCGTTTTTATTGGCCTTGGGCTGTTAATTTATTTAAAAAGAAAAGTAAGTAAAAATTATATGATGGACCGGGTGGGATTCGGACCCACGACCCTGCGTGCGGGCATCTTGAACCGCCCGCGTTCCGCATTCTGTTTTCGGTAACGCCAAGCGGACGTCAGTACCAGACTTGACTACCGGCCCATCGTTTTGGTCTTGTCCCATGGTCAAATATAAATTTTAGATGCCGGCTTGCGCTCAGGTAGACCGACGAGCTACCACGCGTATTTGGGTTCACGCGTCTTCGGTCTGGGGAGTTAATAATAAGTATGTGAAAGGAACTGGCTGCTCATATATCCAGTTAATCCTCTATAAAGATCTTGGAGATTGAAAATAGGTGATAAGTCTGTCTGTGGCTGGGGCCAGTTACTTAGTTATCGATTAGCCCGTCGAGTCTGTTACCTGATCTTTCTAACCCCGTTTCCTATTTGCTTAAATCCACATCCGCGGTGAAATCAAATGGCGGAATGCACAGGAAGGGAAAGTGCGGAGTTGATTGTTGGAACTGCCCATACTTCAGAAGCCCGTGTTCCGGCTGCGCGATCGAAAGGTGCCTCATAGACCAATGCATTAAGGGCACCTCCTACAGAGGGATAACGTACCCGACGGAGTTCTGTATTTTGAGGCAGTACTGCCCTGTCGGAGGAAAGGGCAGGCCTCCTCCCGTGCCGATTCCACCCACGGGGGAAGAGAAAAAGATGGGAAAAGCGGATTTCCCCGCGTTCGTGCCCGAGATCGACCTCCTCGATCAAAGGTCTTGGCTCTGGAGGGATGGCGTTCAGCTACAGGCGATATTCGTGGCACTCTGGCAATTGCTTGCCAACGAAAGTGCGCTCTCTGAGGCCTCAAGCAAGGGCCTTCATGGTCTCTTGGGATTCGATGGGAAGATATTCTTGTCAACGGTGATGCCGGACGAACTGATCGACAAACTTAGGACAGAGGATTACTTCAACCTGATTGAAAATCTGAGGCCCGACGCCACGATGGTCCCAGACAATTACACCTACACCGATGTCCCGCTCTATCAATCTTGGTCTCAGACTATACGCCTCGTATCCTTCGCCAAAGATTTCCTCCAGCTTGATGTCCCTGCAATTGGCTTGGTCAAGGGGGCTAACCTTCTCCAGATGGATTGGGCCATTAGAAAGCAAGTCGAGATGGGGTACGTTTCCTTCGCAATGCCCGCGAGGGAGCTCTTCGAGGAGGGTATATTGGACGATTTCCTTCCGTATGTCATACGGATTTTAAAGAGAAGCCGGAAGGCAAGCGGGATGAATCCCGAGCTGCTCTTGTATGGAGTTGGCCAGAGGTTAGAGAGATACAAAGGAATCAGCTACAGCAACCTCTCGTGGTTCTTGAGGGCGAGGCACGGGGAATACTTCAAGGGTGGCTTGTACTACGACCTCGAGGATCCCGCGATAAGGTTCGAGGAGTGCTACTGCGATGCATGCAACGGCATGATGCCGCAGGAGATAATCGACCTGTGGCTTGACGATAAGGAGCGCGGCATAAGGGTGCTGGCCGTCCACAACTTCTTGGATTTGAGCCGGCGGAGGAAATAGCATGGGCGGAGGTTCGGTAGTAAGGCAGCGGAAGAGGAGGTTCCTGCAGGGGGATCCAGAGAGCTCCGGCAGGAAGAAAAAATGCGCGGAAGCCCGCGAGCTAGTGAGGGCTTTCGGTAAATACGAATTGTTTAGGGTAGAGCGTGGGAAGTACGAGTTGATCAAAGGAGGTGTGGTTGTTGGCACCTTTTCGGATGCGCAGGTTGATCGTGAAAGGGTCCTGTTTCCCTTAAGCCGTGGGATGCTTTTAGAGGTGTCAGAAAATGGCGTTAGAGATATAATCGCGCCTGAGAAAGCGATGTTGATGGGTTTAATTGCATCTGACGGGAGCTATGGTTTCCGACGGACCGTTCACTCGAGGGGAAAGGGATACCGCACTGATTACAGGACTGAGTTCTGGTCCGAGGACAAGGAACTCATAGATGTTTTTAACAATTTGGTCGAGCGGACGTACGCTAAGGTTCCACATCATTACGTTGATAAGAGAGATAGCACGATTTCTTCAAGGGTGTATAGCAAAGATGTCTTCTATGATTTGAATGGTTTTGAACTTAAGCCAGAGCCTTATGAATTCAATGTGCCCAGAGGGCATCTTGATGAGGAGGGGAAGCGAGCTTTCCTTAAGGGCTTTTTCTCAGGAGATGGATGCGTTTGTAAATCCAAAAAGAAAAAGGATGATGTCAAGGTATGGTTTTACTCAAAAAGCAAGAGGGGAACGGAGGAGTTGCATCAAACTCTCAAGGATCTAGGTTTTCACCCGTTCGAAATCAAGAGAAGAAAGACGCCGGAAGGCAGAATGTTTTACGGTTTTATGATTTCAGCGAAAGAGCATATAAAGTTCATCGAAGAGATAGGAAGTTATAAACCAAGGCACATGCAGATATTTGAGAAGATGAGAAGAAAGAAGACTAGAGGTGGTCGGAAAGAATGAAGAGCGCCACAGTCTGGGGATGGGGAGAAGAGCTTGATCTAGCCGGGGAGAACGCCGAGAAGTACCTGAACAAAAGGTGGAAGAGCACGACGAAGGAGTGTTCGATCACGCTCCTAGGCAGGATTTCCATGGAAGATGGAGATTTGTTATTCAGGGTCACGGCGTACATAAGCAACAAGCCTAAAGATACGCAGAAACTGGTCGATGACTTGCTTAGCGCGAGTTTAGTTGGAAGTAAGGTGTACTTCGTGACGATCGGCCTCTATGATCATGTGGTCTCGGATCAGGAAATGTATAGGAATGATCTTCAGGCTGTTGAACAGGCCTACAGGAACAGGGATCAAACTCTTTTGCAAAAGTTCAAAGAGCATCCGGAGGTTAAGGCGTTGCTCAAAGAGGGAAAGGAGCTCGTGATAATACCAACGACGACCGTGCTTTGCGAGATGGAGTCCAAGCGCGTCGAAAAGGTCATCGTCGATGCTAACAACAGCGACTTGGACGAGATCCTAAGCGCGATCCACCTTCTTGCTAAAAGGCTGATCGAACGCAAGGTGGCGACGCGCGTCGTTGGGTACAGCATGAAAGAGGAGGAGATGGAGATCGAGGACATGTTTGTCGAAGAGGATGAAGTCTGCCTGTGGCTTGGACCTGCTACTTAGTTACCGATGGACCCGGCTAGGATTCGGACCCACGACCCTGCGTGCGGGCATCTTGAACCGCCCGCGTTCCGCATTCTGTTTTCGGTAACGCCAAGCGGACGTCAGTACCAGACTTGACTACCGGCCCATCGTTTTGGTCTTGCCCCATGCATAGGGTTCCAAAATTGCACACGTGTTTTAGTTCTTATGATTTCAGCTTAGGAAGCAAGTGCTCCAAGTCAATGTGGCCAACCTCTATTGCGCTCGGCAACTCTCCTACCTTCGTGAACACCCTTATTTTGCTGGTTTTTGAATCGAATTCTTCGAAGATCCCGAGGCCCAGTAACTCATCGTCCTTCAGGAGCCCTACTAGACTTCCGCTTTTCGGTATGTTGGGACCTAACAGAGACAGGTCATCTAAGCTGTAGCTTACGGTCCTCCCGCCGGCAAGGTGTCTCAGGAAAAGGGCATCTCTGTAGGCTCTTCTCGTGCTTATCGTTCTGCGCATCGAAAGGGGCGATCTATCAACCCTCACTATTTTTGCACCCGGTGCCATAGAGGAAAGCTCTTTGTTCAGATATTCGTCGAGAAGCGATATCACAACATCGGGGTTAACCTTGCTTATCAGAGAAGCTTTGTGAGCTAAGCCGGGGCCAGAGGTCCAACCGTCGGAGTTTACTATTACGAAGTCGTAACTTACCCTCAAGTGTTGGAGCAGTGATATTATGTTCGAGTTGAGTTTCTCTGGGTCGATCGACGGCGATAGAAAGCCTATGAACCTAGTGGAGAGAGGCTTTATCTTCCCGAGGTCTATTACCGGCCTCCTCGCAACGCCTATTGAGATGGTGCCCGGGGGTCCCATGTCATTTTGGCCGATATCGGAATCTACGACACAGACAGAGGGGGCGATCGTCAGCAGTTGGTTTGTCAAAAAGGTTGAAAGCGTGCTCTTGCCAGCGTCTGGGGGGCCTATCACCAAAGCCACGCTGGGCATCTGGCTTACGATCTTGGTTACCAGCGCTCTCCAACTCTTGGGCACCGGATCGTCATTGATCTTTCTGTAAGCCCTACTTCCTTGTATCAGTATTTCACATGTCTCGTCTCGTGCGTAAAAGTAATATTGCTTGAGAGGCCTCAGGCTGATCTTGAGAGGTGCCATCCACATGCCACCGAAGCACTCGACGGCCCCGTCTCGGATCTCAAGAGAACAATGACCCCTTACGATAAGGGCCTCGCCAGGCAGGAGCTTGAGCGCGGTCTTCCTTCTCGAACTCTCATCACGATCCAACTTTACCTGCTTCGAGCAATCTAATAAAAAAGCTTTGCGAAAGCCGAGTGTTTTTATATACCTCTAGATGCGGTTTACGGCATGCTCGAGATATTTAAGCAAACAGGTCCTGAACTGAGGTTTAAAAGCAGAGACGCGTTGCTGGCTATAGTAAACGTCGGCGGTATGAGGGATCACGGACCGCATCTAGGTTCTGCTGCAGAATTAAGGCTCCTCGAGTTCTACAGCAACAGCTTAAAAGATAGGTTCTATCCGTACGTCTTCCTGACACCTGGGGTGACGTACTCGACTGGGGAGGGGGCGTTCTTCGCCCTCGCGCCAGAGGTAGTTGAGGGCTTGATTAGGGATGTGACGCTTGGGGTTAAGTCTTTGGGAATAGGCAAGGTTATGGGGTTGACATTTGGAAGAGGCGAGCTAGAGGCGCTGAAGAAAGGATTCGAGGCAGCGAAGGGGATCAAGACTTACGCCTTTGGCATCTGGGAATTCTACCCGCATCTTGAAGAGCTCGATGGGGAAGACCCACTCTCGAGAGGTGGCCCCTATCTCACCTCGCAATTGATGCACGTAGACAAGAACTACGTTAAGGAGGACATGATAAAGTACTTCGAACCATCCCCTCAAGTTCCCTGTGATCCTAGAAAGAGCTCTCCCGAATTGGGCAGGGCCATCGTCGAAAAGGTGCTGGAAGCGCTCTTCGCCAAATCCGACGAATTAATGAGAGAATAGCGTTGGCTCTAGGCGATATTCTAATAGGCCAAATTTAACGTAAGCACAACTCCGCAGTAGATAGTCCTGAAACCCAACTTTTCGTAGCACTGTATGGCGGCTATGTTTTCAGAATCCGTCCAGACATCAACTCGCGAAACGCCTTTTCCCTTGAACCACTCTAAAGCTTCTCGAAGCGCTTTGGACCCAACCCCTCTCATGCGATAATCTTCCCTCAATGCAAATGATGATATGAGGCCCCACTTGAAACCGAAGGTAGTCGTGAGAACGGCGTCTATTCTAAGGGCGATGTAGCCAACTATTTTATCACCGTCGGTCAAAACAATGAAATTGTTCTCCTCAGGGTTGTTGAGGGCATCGCTAACTAGTTTCTCCAGATCCTTGATATAATACTCTTTGACCCTTTCTTGGTCCAATTTTGCATCAAGCCAATATCTGTGGTGCTTGAATGCTGTCGAAGCGATTTCCTTCAACTCGGGCAGGTCCGAGGACCTTACATTTCTTAAACCTATCATAAAAATAATACCTTATCGTCGACATATATCTTTTGGGCTAATTTGAAGTCCGCGGTTGTCAGCATGGCTCAAGCATCAACAGCACCAGAAACCAACGACAAACGCCTGTCTTTGGCGACGTTATGGTTTTACCGGTATCGGTGAGCCTCGGGCGAGCTTCGATCTCGCGACCTCTGCCTCTTTGTTACCCACCTGTACCAAGGCATTGCGCTACCAGGCTGCGCTACCGAGGCAACGTTATTGTGCCAAATGGGGTCTTAAATATCTTGCCCTAGGTCACGCCCCAAGGTTGGCTCGGAAAGCTGAAACTTTGCTGTTTGAACGGAAAGTGAACGTCATTTGGATTTAATCAGTTTGTGGTGCTCGTCTATGGGTTTTTGGTACGCCGAGATCTTACCCCTCAGAACGTCCTCGTACCTCACGGCAGCCCCTAGTCTTGCCGACTCGTAAATGGCCTCGGCTATCGCCTTTGACTTAAGGCCCTCCTCCCCGTCAACCTCTGGAGTCCTACGGTTCTGGATGGCGTCCAAGAAGTCGTAGCACTCGAGGACGATGCCATCGGTGAAGCCGTGAGGGAAAAGCCGTTTTTTGCGTTCCTCGGTTATGCTCTTGAGGAATTTTTCCCTAAGCTCAGGCATCTTGTATTCCGTTCCATCTTTCAAAACCAGTACCGAACCCTCAAATGGCCCATGAAAAACGTCCCCGGAGTCAAGGAGGGCACCGTTAGAACCATAGTATACAACCTTGGTGAACGTGTGACCGGGTGCCGCCATAGTCCAGCTCCACAGCCCTACCAGACCGCTCCTAAAGGTAAGAGTAGCAATCCAGCTGTCCTCCCTTTCGTCCATGACGACCCTGCCTCCCTTATCGTGGGGCCATTTTTCATACTGTCCGACGAACGCATAGACCCTGCGAACATCTCCGAAGAAATACCTGATAGAGTCGCAGAAGTGCGCGCCACTGTCCATCACCATGCCGCCCCCACTCAACATCCGGTCCACTCTCCAGTGCCAGCTCCTAGGCTTCAGCGGGTCCTCCCAACCAGCGTGGATGGCGTAAAACATTCTGGGGGTGCCCAGTAGCCTAGCCTCGTTTACAAGCCAGTGCATCGTGCGTTGATTTATGCCACGCCTTATGTTCTCCGCCGTCGCCACGATCCTTTTGTACCTCTTTCCTGCAGCTATAATCGCCTTGCTGGCTCTTATCGTTACGCCGAAGGGTTTTTCCACCATCACATGCGCTCCGGCTCTGATGCACTGGATAGCAACTTTATGGTGCTCGGAGTGGGGCGTGCAAATGTCTACAGCATTCGGCCTCGCTGATCCCAACATCTCATGAAGGTTTAGAAAGGCATCTGGGCGCTTGCCAAAAAACTGGGATGCCACTTGCGCAAAACGCTCAAGGGGGTCTCTTTCGGCGTCGCATATGGAAACGAGTTCGAACTTGTCAGGCTCTTTCTCCTTTATCTTTGCGTACGCCTCGAGGTGAGCTCGGGCGATGCCGCCGCAACCAACTATCGCGAGCCTCACTCTCTTGTTGGGTACTTTCTCCTCCACAGCTAGACACCGCCTCGACTTTGCGGATTAAGTATATACCGTTTTCGGACTGTGCTTGGGAGTTGCGGGTATTTTGTAGATTTTTTAGCTTTTATGAGGCTTCTGTCACCTAAACCTGATGGGTTCATCTAGTCTGCTCAACAGGACCACCTTGCTGTCATTGTCGGAGGCTATCTTCTTATAGCCTGTAAGATCTGCGATCTCGTCAGCGAATCTCATAACCTCGGCCATGGTGGGCATCTTCTCAGGCCCCATCCTCCCGGTCTTTGTCCCGTAGCCCACCGACATGGCGCCCTTTACCTCGATGTACGTTGGGTTCGAAAACAAGGCTAGTCTCGAATATTCATTGGTCTCGATCATGTTCAGGCCTTTCGCGGAGGTTATCCTGAAGACCGTGGGACAGGACAGTGTGCTCAAAAGCGAGAGCGTCTCCACGAGTTTCCTGAAGGCATCCTTTACTATCGGCCTCGTAACCATATCGTAAATATCTTGAGTGGGTGCCCCAACGGTTACGTATAATTGCGTAGGCTCTGCGTCCATAGCTTTCAACGCCCCAGGATTAGTGCCGTTAGTGACCAGAAACACCGTGAAAGACATCCTCTTCAGCTCGGATATTAGCTCGCCAAGGCGCGGATACAATGTCGGCTCCCCCGCCAAGGATATCGCGAAGTTGTTGGGCCTCATAGCCTCTTCGAGCTTGTCAGCACGCACCACACCTTTCTTGACCAGGTCCCTATATCCGCTCAGGATCCTCTTCTGCTCGCGTAGGCAACCTTCGATTATTTCCCGTGGTTCATCAACCCTCTCAAATGGCGGATTGTAGTCCTGCAGCCCCAAGTCCTCAGGCATCACCCTCCAGCACCACAGGCATCTCTGCGTGCACTGATAGAGGGCCGGTGTCATTTGGACACACCTATGGCTTTCTATTCCGAAGAACTTCTGCTTATAGCAAGCGCGCTCCTTCACGAGGCTTTGGTGAAGCCACCTGCACTTCTTTACAGCGGAATGTGCACCGACTATGTGATATTTCTGTTTGATCAGCAGGGCTTTAAGCGTTTCAAGTTCATTCATAGCCGTAGTCTCGGCCATATTTTTTGAAAGCTGAATAAGTTAGCAAACATAGGCCCTTTATAAGTTTAATAACAGAACATTCAAGGCGCATCGTAATCCCTTAACCACTTCTTCTCTCTGGCTACTAAACCCTTAAACTCCTCTGTACTCCAAGCCCGCTCTCTCCATTCTCTCTCGCGCGCGCGTTTAACAAGGCCCTCAACTTTAACGAAATCGACATCGTATATGTGGTATGAGTTGGAGAAGTCTATATATTCGCCAGGTAAGATGGCCCTGCCGAGTCTTGCTGACAGATCATCTGCGACGCGCTTCTGCAGGACGGTGAGAGCGTAGATGTTCATGAAGGCTGCCTTCATGGCATCTCTCGACCTCCAGCATGTTTCCATTACGAGCCTATCCTCGTACACCCTAAACCAGACCCTCTGTAAGCATGGTGGGTCCTCTATCCTCGTATCTGCCCACGGTTTCCACGTTATTGCCTGTGCTCTCCTTGAATATGGAGCCTTGGACAGTTTATTGATAACGTAGTCTATCTGGTCCGTAACCTCGCCGCAGCAATTATAAGACCTGAGTCGCTCGTGGTATGTGTAGGGCCATGTTCCCCTTTCTACATAGAAGTCATGTATGCCGTCACACACCTCGCTAACGTACTCCTCAAGTTGAGACAGCTTGCCGACCATCAACCCTGCCTTATGGACTCGCGGTTCCGACAGGGGGTCCCTTATTATTGCCAGCATAGTACAATCTTTGCTGTTGTTACCGTACTCGGTTTTCACATATACGCCTTTTTCCCACAACTCGATTATTGAGCGTTCCCAAACCTCAGGTAAACATTTACCCTCCACAACGATTACGGGGTGCATGGGGCATGCGGTCTCAGTAAAATTATAAGTCTTTAGCGCAAGGAGATATGGATCATATGGCGTTTTCCTCTCGGACAACGCTCACGTCTACATCAGTCCTAATCTTCCGCTTCAGTCTCTCCAATCTCTTGTATACTTTCTTATTAAAAGTTTTTATGTCTCTCTCGTTGATGTACACCCTTATCGTGTTATCCTCAAACCTGACCTTTGCATCTGGTATGTAGAGCTTCACCAGCTCCTCTACGGCCTCGACCCTCCTGTCTTCTGTCCGCCTCTTCTCGGCGTGTTTTAAGGGTATGACGAACGTCTTCTCACCGAAGACGTAGAGCTCATACTCAACCTCGTCGGTCATTAAGTTCTTTACCATGATGGTGGGCCTGGCCAAGTCCTGCCGCGTCATGCCCCTCGGAGTTTTGACAGTGGTCTCCAAGACGTGTATGGAGGCGACCTCTCCAGCATCCATAAAAAGGACGGTATCTATTATCGATGGGACCAATCCGAGTTCCACTCTGTTAACGAACCTTTGGATAGCATCTATGGGAGAGGTGGCGTGCACTACTCCTACCATCCCTATGCCAGCCAATCTCAAGTCGACGAATATATCGAAGGCGAAGTCAGTCCTCAACTCGTCGAATATCGTATAGTCAGGCCTGCTCAACAACAATACATCGTGTATCTCAGATGGAGATGCAGCCGTGCTCGAGTACTGTGTTATATCCGCAGGTAGTTGCAAATCCCTCGGGCTTTCAACGGTCTTTACGATCTTACCCTTAGACCTGTAAAACTCGGCTAGAGCTTGAGCGAAGGTTGATTTGCCCATGCCGGGAGAACCCGCTATTAGAATGCCTTCTGCTCTCGACTCTATCCTCTCTACGACCTCCTTTGGTAAGTTGTAATCGTTAAGCGACCTCTTTGTTATGGGTTTAACTGCGGTGATCTCCAGGCCATCTGAAAAAGGTGGCCTAGTGATGACTATCCTGTATTCTCCGAGCTGAACTATGGTCGAACCTGGCTTCTCTATCTCAACGAAGCTTGAGCTGTCCTCAGAGGACTGTACACCTTCCATTATGTCCACTATTATTTCCTCCAGTTCCGCCTGCGTCATCGGCCTTTCTGAGAGCTCCTTAAAGGACCAGCTGAGAGGCGAGCCAACCTTGACCCGCGGAGCCACTCCTTCCTTCAAATGTACAGACATCACGTTTTCTTTGAAGAACTCGTTTAGTTTTAACTTGCAAGACGGTCTTTGGTAAAGCGTCCTTATGCCTATCGACTCAGATATCTTTGCCTGCAATAGGTCGGAGGTGACCAGTGTTGCTCCCAACTTGTATGCCAGTTCTCTCACGTCGACCCTAGTATCAGAGCCTTGGGATGATACTCCCGCAAACTCTATTTCGCAATTTGAACTCCTGGATGCCTCTGCAAGAGATTTGAGAGCATTGAGACCTGTTTCGTCCCCGCTCCTTGCTCGGCTCTCTATGTTCTCTATAATCGCCCTGTGTAAAACTATCCTGCCGAATATCTTTCCTTCATTAATTAGTCTAGAGGCTGCCCCTGAAGTGAGGGCCGACTTGTCTATTACGAATGTCTGTGTTTCTGTCAAGATTTTCTGCGTTCATCTGGACTGGGTGTTTAAAAACTTTGTTATATACGAAGGATGGAGACTTTGTTACCAAAATGCCTTGCATCTGACAAATGGTTCTTTAATCTCAGCTTGCCTTTAGCTTTTTTCTCAAGCTTATAAGGTAAAACAAAAATAACCAGAACAACAGATCTATAATGAAGTTAAAGGGTTCGAAATCAAGCTTTTCTAAGCTAGCGGGGTTAATTTTTATCTTCTGCGTTAGAATAGGTAGCGGAAAACCGCTTCTCACTTCATGAAAGGTCCCAGCTCTTATGTAAACTCCAAATATCAGGCTAGAAAGGGTCGCAACCAAGCTCAGGATAAAAAGCCTCAGCGCTTTCACAGGCCTGACGGACACAGCTTGTGATGTCAGATTTTAAACTTTGAACCGACTACAGCTACTCCAGAAAATACGAAGACATTGCGCTATCTCACGATTCTAAAATTCGAAAACTCGCCCGTGTATCTTTGCCAGTCAACATCAAGCGACTCGACCACTGCCATCTCCGGACCAACTCGCATCCACTCTAAAAGCTTGTTGACTTTCTCCTCCTCACCTTCGAGGACAGCTTCAACGCGTCCGTCGGGAAGGTTTCTGACCCAGCCTTTGACATCTAGGGCCCTAGCCTTACGCAAAGTCTCCCACCTGTACAAAACACCTTGAACTCGGCCGGACACAAGTACGTGCGCTCTAACTTGCATCTCGAACAATGATTTTTCGCTGAATATTTTTTAATTTTTCTACTCTTAGAAGTAGTTTATTATGTGGCCCAAGTCCTCAACCACAAGGTCAGGAGCGTGCGAACCCCTGCTCAAATTAATTACGTCTTGCGGGCCAGTTACACCTGACAGTACTAGAACCGCAAAGGCCCCGAGTCTTTTTGCTCCCTCTATATCGGTATCGATTCTGTCGCCGACGAAGACGGACTCCGTGGGAGAAGCGCCGACAGACTCCATGGCCACTTGAAAGATCGCGGTGTTTGGTTTGCCTACTACAAACGGTTCTACTCCCGTTGATGCGCTTATAGATGCGACGATGGCACCAGCTCCTGGTAGAAGCCCAGATTCCGTTGGCAGTGTAAGGTCGGTATTGGTTGCGAAGAACATGGCGCCAGATCTAACGGCTTTCATCGCCTTCGAGAGTTTAGAGTAGCTGAAGTCGAAGTCTAGACAAACAACCAGAGCTTGTGCATCGAGGGGTTCGTCCACAATTATGTGCCCCTCGCGTCTTAAAACGGTTGCCAACGCTGGAGCCCCGATCGGGAGTATCTTCAGAGCGCCATACGTCCGTGCGATGTACTTTGCGGTAGCAACGCCGGAGGTTATTACGTCCTCTGCAAGGACATCGATGCCCATACCACTGAGCTTCGCGGCGTAATCCTCGGGTGTCATTGTTGCGTTGTTAGTTATGAACACCACCCTTTTGCCAGAACTCCTGAGATACGTTATTGCTTCCTTCGAGCCTCTGATTAATCTGTCGCCAACGTAGACGCACCCATCAAGGTCGAGGAAGAAGAAACGTTTGCTCTCAAGCATGACCCAATATGTTTTTTATAGTAGTTCATATTTATTATCGTGAAGTTGCTTAGAAGCTACAAGTTGCCGGCGTATATGACTTCGGAGGAGTTCGGCCCTGAGCTGATATTGGAGTTTAACTACGCCTCAGAAGGGTGCTCAGGACTAATAGTGGTAGATAGTACGCTTCTGGGACCCAGCAAAGGCGGTTTGAGGATTGTAAAGGCTACCTCGGTCGAGGAGATCTGCAGCTTGGCCAGGGTTTGCACGTACAGAAACGCTCTCTTGGATATTCCATTCGGTGGCGGCAGGTCGGCCATAATATATGACTACGATAGAATGGGTCGGAATGGCAGGGAGAGGCTTCTAAGGTCTTTTGCTAGGTTATTGAATTCAACCATTAGAAGGAAGTACATAGTTGAACCTGATCTAAACACGGGACCTGAAGACATGAAGGCTGTGGCCGAGGAGCTCGGTCGTTGGAACGCTTCTGCAGGAAAGCCTAGAGGGTATTGTACCAAAGGCGGAAGGAAATCCGGAATCCCTCATGAACCTGAAGTTGCCGCTCTGGGTATTTTCCATGCTACAGTTACTGCCGCATCACAACTTAACATACCCTTGAGAGGCATGAGGGTATTGAGCGTAGGACTGGGAACAGTTGGAGAACAATTGTCCTCCAAACTCGTCGGAGTTGGAGCACACGTAACGGGCATCTTGGAACCGTCCTCATCCGCGGAGGGCGTGACCGAAGGCAATTCCGTCACGGGCATCCCAGGGTTTTTGAAGCTTGGTGTTGACGTTATCATAGTAGGGTGTCAGTGCCCGCGCGCGCTGGTCGAAAGGATTTCAGAAGAGGCGGATGCCAAGCTAGTTATCGAGGGAGGCGACTTGGCGTTGGGACATGAACTTAGAGAGAGATTGACAAGGCGTGATATCGTGACACTGCCAGATTTGGTCGCCAATTGTGGAGGCGCGGTTGCTTCCCTCTGTGAGCTGAGAGGCATGAGGCCAGAAACCGTACCTCTTGTGATTGAGAAAAGAGCTGTTAGGAGCGTGATAGAGGTCCTTGGGAGAGCAGAGTTGCAAGATATGACGCCAGCTGAGGCGGCTGTCCAGCTTGCGGAAAACAAGCTCAGAGGTAGGAAGAAGGAGTTACAAGGAGCACACTGAATTTGGACGTTTGAATATAACACCTATGAGCGTATAACATGCCCGGGTAGTTTCCTCATTAAAAAGATGTTGCATGCCATTAAAAGCCGCAACCACGTCTCGATATCTAGCTAAGAATGCCTAATTCTGTTATGCGGCGGGCCGGACTTTCGTGTTTTTTCGAACCGGCGAAACCCATCCGAAAACCCCTTGGGTTTTTCTTCGGGAGAGGATCTTGAGTCCTCCGCGTTTGACCTGGCTCCGCAACCGCCGCAAATACTTGGAAAATCATCCCAGATTTAAAAATTACTTTTGCACGCACGAAAATTTTCAAGGCGCGCAACTTCATTGATGGAGCATCTCGTGTATGACTTCCCTTATAATTTCAGGTTTGAATACCTCCTTCCATTCCTGTCTGAAGACCTTTTCATAGCCACATCTTATGGCTATTTTAGCTGCATCTGAGAAAGGTGACGACACCTTCCCAAATACTATCGCCAGTGGTATTTGGGTATGACCCAATATGAATGACCTTGCAGCTTCTTCTGGCACACCTCGCCTTATCACCTCGTCCAGAGCCTCCTTCATAATACAGGCCGCTGTAGCCACAACCACCTCCGCAGCTGCCGGTTCAAGCAGGACCATCTGTTCTAACGTAATTTTGTGGCACTTTGCAACAGGTGCGAACATGTCAGTACATACTTGCTCAGCAACCCTGAAGCACTCTTTATCACCCTTTACAAGTGCAATTACAATGTCTTGTTTCGCCGCAATTCCCCCAAAAAAGTCTTCGCGCGCTTCTGGGGTCTCTTGTTCCCCGAAGAGAGGCGGGTGGCAAGGATGTACTACAACGAAGGTGCAATCGTCTCTTAAAGTGAGCTCTCCTGCATAAGCGGCTGCTGGATCAAGGAGTATAAGCGTGGCGTTTTTCTTCATCAAAGGGACAACTCTTCCAGATATCTCACCTATTTTCGAATCCGGTACTGCCATTATCACGATATCACTTTTAATAACAGCATCTTCAACGCTGATGTTCTTTAGCCCCCTTTCGCTAAGTTTTACTACTCCCTCGCCTTTTTCGCAAAGGAATAGCTCGTAACGATCTTCTCTTTTCAAAAGATTATTTGTTATTCTACTACCCATCTTTCCAGCCGCGCCTATAATCGAAATCTTAATCCTGTTCTCACCCATCTTTCATCTTCCCTCTCAAGAATCGAATACTTTCTTCCGCCCATCTATATTCTTTTAATATCGTCTTCTCTACCGTGCCTGAAAACGGAGTCCACAGTTCCAAGATTGCGTTGGGTTCTCTATCCTCCTTTTCCAACACGCCAAGGAGCCAATCTATGTCAAGTCGTCCTTTACCTACTGGGCATCCGATTACCTTAAAACCCATTTTGTGTTTGAATCGGATTATTTTGAAGTCTTTTACGTGCAAACTTACTACATGTGGTGCAAGTAACTTAGTTACTTCCTCAGTGCTTTCTAAAGACCCTATGGAATTAGCAGTATCCAGACATACACCTACATTTTGATGTCTCAGTTTATTTATTATTTTTACTAAGTCCCTCGACTTAATTGATTCATAGTTCTCAATAGCGACGTGGATTCTCGCCTTTGCAAACTTCGGCGCAACAGACTTCAAATTATCTAAAACCTTATTCATACCTAAATTTAGATCATTTTCTGTTATGATTGTACGAACTACCTTCGCGTTTAAATACCTTGCGATCTCAAGGTATCTTAACAAATTTTTTGGATCAACACCTCTAGTGCCCAACTCAATTTCAACCTTTGTTTCTTCAGCCCTATCACGAAGATTTTTAAGACCCACATCACTCAAACTGTTTAGTGGAAGGTTGTCGCAGATCTGAACAACTTTAACGCCCATCTTTCTTGCTCTTGCCAACAAACCCATCAAGCTCAAGGGTTCTCTCGGCTTGCTATAGCCAGGGACACCTATTGCCCATGGGAAAGTATACGAACCAATTCCTAACTTCATGCTAAGACCAGGCAAGATCTTTATTAGATAAAGCTATTTTGTACGTGGTAAATAAAATTGAAATTTAATATATGTCGGTAAATTTTTAAGTTAAACAACGTAACTGGATAACTGCATGCAATTAAAATTAGGTTATAAGACATGTCATGAGCAATATCAGCCAAACACGTTGCTTGACTACGCCGTTTTGGCCGATAGATATCGCTTCGACACTATCTGGACGAGCGATCACTTTCATCCTTGGGCGCACACAAACGCTGCCGGCGGCTTTGCTTGGGTTTGGATGGCAGCCGCGGCAGAGAGGACAAAAAGAGCTAAGATTGGAACCTCCGTAACCGCACCGATACTGAGATATCATCCGGCTATAGTAGCGCAAGCTTTTGCTACTCTAGCGCACATGTACCCTGGAAGGATATTTTTGGGGCTTGGTGCCGGCGAAGCTTTAAACGAATCACCTCTTGGCTATAATTGGCCTAAGCCCAATCAACGTCTTGAAATGCTCGAAGAAGCTGTAATCGTTATCAAAAAGCTATGGACGGGTAGTTTTGTGAATTTCGACGGAAAATACTACAGGTTGAAAGGGGCCAATCTCTACACAAAACCCGATGAGCCAATAAGAATATACATTGCAGCTGGTGGACCTAGAGCAGCTAGGTTAGCTGGCAAGTACGCCGATGGAATTGTAATTGTGCCAAAAGAACCCGAACAAACAGAGGTGTTGCTTCATGCTTTTGACGAGGGAGCTAGAAGTGCTGGCAGAGATCCCTCAAAACTAGAAAAAGTCGCAGAGATATTAGTTTCTTACGATGAAAATTATGACGCAGCCTTGAAATCATGTAGGTTTTGGGCTGGCTCGATGCTTCCTCTATTCTTCAAATACGATATTTATGATCCAAGAGAGATTGAAGAACATGGAAAACTTGTTGGCGATGAAGCAATCGCCAAGAGATGGATCATAGCGACGACAATGGATGAGCATGTAAAGAGACTTGAAGAACACGTTAAAGCAGGTTTCAACCACCTATATTTCGTAAGTTCAAGTCCCAACGAAAATAAGTTCTTAAAGTTCTATGGAGAAAAGGTCTTGCCTTACCTTAGGGAGTTAGTAACCCGTTGATCTACAATGAGTAAATTAAACTTGAATGTCGAAAACCTTCAACGCAGTGTTACCCAAGCACCATTCTAACTCCTTCTCATTGAGACCTATAGTTCTGTATTTAGTCAACTCCGTTTCTGCGTTCTCCGCGTGATCGGAGCCGAACATCAACCTATCGGCACCTAAGGTCTTACAGAGGCTATGGATGGTGATACTTGGCAACCAGCTTGTCTCAAGGTATATGTTGGGGCAGAGTCTTGCTGCTAAGGCTGCTTCATTTGAGAACATCGCACCTCCGGCATGCGCCAGAACTATTTTCAACCGAGGAAACTCCATCGCTATGGGTATCAAAGACGATGGAAGCGCCCAAGGTCCTCCAACACCCGTATGAACTATGACTGGTATATCCAAATCTAGTGCAGCTTGAAAAACTTTCTTGCCATGCAAACTGGAAGGATTTACTGCGTGGGCGAGTGGATGGAGCTTAACTCCCACAAATCCTAAAGCATTCACACATCTTTCTAGTTCTCCGTAATAATCGTTAAACGGAAGATGTGGGTTAGGGTTTGCTATTCCAAAGATTCGCCCCCTCATCTTTGTGGACAGATCTGCAATGTTGTTGTGCTGTTTAATCACACTTTCTAGGTCAAGAACTGTTCCAGGTTGTACGATGCTAACCGCAATATTGTTTCTTTCCATTTTGTTTAATAGCTTTGCAGTTGTGAAATCTTCTTCGAAAACGTAATCGTAACCCAGATGGGAATGAGCATCAACGATCATCATCTGATTCTCATAACTGGGCCTCCCGCGTATCCAAATAAATTTTAAGCGATATCGAATGCATGGTGGAAGAATACACTCCAACACCCTTAGGGCAAAAATTATAATAAATACGTGAAAAGAACTAGCCAATCATACATCTGGTTAAATCTCCTATAGAGATCTTGATCTTAAGGAATTAAAAATAGGTGAGCCTGTGGCTTGGACCGCTACTTAGTTATCGATGGACCCGGCGGGATTTTCTGTGGCGGGAGGATTTCCGACCTCATTCGAACCCGCGAGCTTCCGGGTGCAAGCCGGATGTTCGTACCAGGCTGAACTACGGGCCCGGACGTTCTGGAAGGAGAGCAAATTATTAAATTTAAACCCTAGCCACGAACCACCTGTTCGAAGAGGTCGGCCAGCAATTTCCCAACCCTGTCAACATCCCTCGTTTCGGCAAGCTCGTTGGCTTTTCTGCTCGCGCGCTCCCAGAGCTCAGCGTCTGCCAGCAACTTCGCGCACGCTGACGCAAAGCTCTCTACTTCAGGCTCTGCCACCAAACCTGCGCCCGACCTGGCAAACCTAAGGGCCGCGTTGTTAGGATAGTTGGCAGTTACTATCGGGGTTCCAAAGGTCATGGCCTCCAAGGCGGAGATGCCGTCGCCCTCCCTTTCGCTGGCGAGCACAAACAGGCTCGCGGTCGATAGCAACTCGTAGAGCTCAGGGTCAGGAAGGTTGCCGTGGACGACAACGCCATTAATGTCTCTCGCCATATCTCTAATCCTCTCCTCCTCGGGCCCAGAACCTACTATGTGGAGCTCAGCAGAGTGTAGCTCCATCTTGATCTTAGGCATACAGCGAACCAGCATATCCACATGCTTGTGCGGAAGGAGTCTTCCCACGTAAACAATCCTACCCTCTACCCTCGGCTTACGATATCTCCTCATCTCACCCAGTTTCAGCGGATTCGGAATTAGCCTAACGTCTCTTATGCCGAGCAGATCCCTTGTCCTCTCGAGGGTGAACTCCGACACCGCCACGTGGTGGTCGCTGGCCTTCGCCACAATCCTCTCGAGCGCCATGACGCTCCGCCCTTCCCAAACCTCGCACCACTCCTGCACTGTCTTAGCGCGTCTGATCGGTGAGAGCAGCGAATGCAATAGGGGCCACTCGCTCAAGTAGTAGATGTCGTAGTCACCTGCTGCCTTAACGAACAGGGAGCTCATAGCCAACCTGAAACTACCGTAGAGCGACCTCTTGGCGCCTCTGACGTAATGCCTGCCCACACCGTGTCTGAAGATCCTGACCGCTCCTTTTCTCTCCTCGGCCGGAAGGCTGGTGCTGTATCTCGAGGTGTGGACGTCCACTTCAAAGCCGTTTCCCGAAAGCCATTCCGTGAGTATCTCATAGCGCCTCTCCGAGCCACCTATATGTGGGAAGAACAACTCGACCACGAACGCAACCCTCATATTGACCACCACAAGGAAAGCGCGCGCGCTAACATAACGCCGCTATATCGCCTCCCTTAAACTCTCTCCTCTGAAGCTGGCCCCATCGGGACGGGCACCTCCTCAGAATGCCTGATGCGGGGGTGACGGTGAATTCGAGAGGATCTATTGTGGTCCACCTGCAAGCTCCCAACCTCGGTCATCGAGCATCTGACACCTTCTCCACCTTAAAGGGACAATGTTGTTGGTTAAATTCGGTCATATCGTGAAGATTTATGTTTATGCGCTCCCTGTCACGTCCTACGGTTCCGGTAAGAAATATATCCTTCGCGCTTACGACCAGTGATGCGAGGCCACCGTTGTGTAGCCTGGTCTAGCACGCAGGCCTGTGGTGGTTTGGCATTTTGCCGCCGCGAAAAGCCTGATGCACCAGTTCGAATCTGGTCGGTGGCCCTCATCGAAGCTTAGCCCCTAAGGATTTTCTCCATCCGCTCGATTTTACCATCCGAAAGTCAATTGCCAGAAAATTCTCAGGATCTCAGTAGCATGTAGCTCACGACTTGGCTTGCATATACTTCCTCTCGATCTCCTTTAGCTTCCTTATCCTCCGGAGGTGTCGGCTCTCTCCGGAGAACGGCGTCTCAAGCCAAACCTTTACTATCCTCTTTGCTTCCTCTATGCTGGTCGTTCTGCCTCCTAGGGTCAAGACGTTGGTGTCACCGTGTTCCCTCGCGATCCTCGCGGTGAACTCGTTCCAACAGAGTGCGGCGTAAATGCCAGGCACCTTATCGGCAACTCTGGACATGCCCTGCCCCGTACCACATATCAGAATGCCGCGTCCACCCCTCTCCAAGATTCTCTCGCAGACTTTGATAGCATAATCCGGATAGTCGTCATTGGGGTCATACGCATGCGCACCCACATCCTCAAATTCGTAGCCAATGTTAGTAAGGAACCTCTTGATCTCCTCCTTCATCTCAAACCCTGCGTGATCGCTTCCTATGTATATCAAGGGTCCTCGCTTCACGTTCCTCAGCATATGAGGTTTTAAATCCTTGTTCCAGAAAACACCCGACTAACGGCCGATTCGTCCCTTTATTTTCAGGGGGTCGGTCTCAACGTATTTTACCAACAGGAGGACGCAGGGTACCAATAGAGCTGAAGACACTGGTCCCCAGAGCAGCAGTCCGATAGAGTATTTCCGACCCTCAACCAGGGGCAGATCCGCTATGAAACCAGCCACAAAACGAGCTATGGCTTGCAGCACGTTCAGCGGGACTGATATCAGCCCGTAGTAGCTGCCAGCTCGAGCCTCGCCGCTTGTGATCTCGTCCTCGTGCGCGATGTCGGCCGTCACGGGATTCGGGAACAGGTACCAGCCTGAGATACCTACGGCCACTAGCAGAATGAAAGAAGTCGCCTGTATTATGCTGGGCACGAAGCTTAGGACCTGTTGTCCTATGATGAGCGTGAGTGGCAGGGAAGCGGTTAACACGACCAAAGACATGACCAGGGGCTTCTTCTTACCAACCCCTCGGGAGACCGCGGTCCATACGAAGAAGAGCACGACCGTAGCGAGGAGCAAAATACCGCCGGCCATCAGGCTCTCCACATCGGACAGCATCAGGACCCTCTGAACATAGCTCAATATCAAGCTCGCGAGTATTGCGGTCGGCATCGACATCAGTCCCTGCATGGCTAGCCAGTACCTGTAATTCCTGTTGCTGACGAGTATGCGTACCTCCCTGCGGACGTTGGGCTTCGGCATCGGCCTCATCTCCTCCTTTATCTTGATCAGGGCTGGAACGTACAACACTACCTCGAGAGCGGCTAGGCCGAGCAGCATGCACAAGAGCAGCAGGGGAGACCTGACCGTGATCGGTAGCGAGAAGCTAAATAGCACTCCTACCACCTGCGCTAAAATCGCGAACGTGTTCTGGTAAGCTGAGACCGCAACCCTTTCCTCCGGATTTGCGATTTCCGCAAGCCAAGCCGTGTATGGCGTGCTCAGGAGGCCGTAGCTAAAGTTTGCAAGGCTCAAGAAGAAAACCAAATATAAGAACAGACCCGTCTGGTCCTCGGTCGAGATTAAGTAATTAGGCACGAAGATCATGACGGTGGAGGCAGCCAACAGTACGCTGCCGACTAACATGTATGGTTTCCTCCTGCCCCACCGTTCGCTTCTGGTAACGTCGCTAAGGTAGCCGAAATACCATCCTGAGAACGCGATCACAAGCTTGCCCACGGCGAAGGCAACCCCTGTCAAAATCCCACCGATGCCAAAGAACTCCAAGTAGAGCCAGAAGGTCGCTAGGTCGATCAAGGACAACAGGACGGAGGAGCCGAGCCTTCCCATAGCGTATATCAGAGCAACTCTTTTAGAAGACGCCGAGCTCTTATCCCCGGTCACGTCTCCACACAGGGTGTTGAGTATATTAAACTAACGAGATTAAATAAAAACGAAGCAGAAAGGTCGCGTGTTTAAGCCATGTAGATCGTCAACTAGGTGACCGCATTACCCCACCAACATTAATAAGAGGCCGGGAGGCATTGAGGCTTAAGACAGGCGGGCGGCAAAATGAGCTCTGACGTATCGAGGTTCGTGGAGCAGTTGAAGGATGTCGAGAGCAGGTGGAACAAAGCCTGGGAGAAGGACAGGGTGCACGAGGTCGATCGCGTCGACGACAAGCCAAAGGTATTCTGCACGGTGCCCTATCCCTACTGCAGTGGTCCCGCACACCTGGGGACCGCCTACACAATAAGCAAGGTCGACACTTACGTCAGGTTTAAACGTATGCAGGGGTTCAACGCGTTGCTGCCGTACGCTTTCCACTGGACAGGCGTAACCATAGCCGGTATCTCCGAGAGGATAAAACGCGGCGACGAGAAGACTATACGCATACTCCACGAGATGGACAAGGTGCCTATGGAGACCGTTGAGAGGTTCAAGGACCCCGTCTTTCTCGCCAGGTACTACATGGGCAGGATAAGGTCCGCGCTCGTAGAGCTCGGCCTGCACGCGGACTGGAGGAGGGAGTTCTTCACCTCAAGCAACAACGAGGCCTACAGCAAGTTCATCAGCTGGCAGTATCTAAAGCTCAGGGAGCGTGGCTACATAAGGCGGGGTGAGCACCCTGTAGTATGGTGTCCGCGCTGCAGGAGCGCGACGGGCGACCACGACAGGCTCGAGGGCGAGGGCGTAGGCCCCGAGAAGTTCACTTTGGTTAAGTTCACCACCGCGGACAACAGGAAGCTGGTTGCTGCGACCTTCAGGCCCGAGACCGTCTACGGCGTCACGAACGTCTGGGTGAACCCAAACGCAACTTACGTTGAGCTCGACGTCGACGACGAGGTGTGGGTTGTGAGCGAGAGGACCGAGGAGAAGCTCAGGGACCAGAAGTTCCACACGCGTCTACTCAGGAAGCTGAGCGGCAAGGAGCTGCTTGGCCTTGAGGTAAAGGCTCCGATGTCCGGCTTCGTGGTGCCCGTCTTGCCGGCTGAGTTCGTCGACCCGATGCTCGGTACGGGGGTTGTTTACAGCGTCCCGGAGCACGCGCCCTACGACTACGTCGCGCTGATGGAGCTCAAGAGGGCACCGCAGAAGCTCGTGGAATACGGCCTGGACCCGAAGCTCCTCGAGGGCATAGAACCTATCTCTATAATAAGGACTGAGAGGTTCGGAGAAAAGCCTACCAAATACGTGGACTCGCTGGGCATAACGTCGCAGACCGACCCGAGGCTCGAGGAGGCGACCTCGGAGGTGTACAGGGAGGAGTTCATGAAGGGCATCATGAGGGAGAACACCGGCCCCTTCGCGGGTATGCCCGTGAGGGATGCAAAGGAGTTGATGGCATCAAGGCTCATAGAGAGCAAGGATGGCGCCGAGCTCCTCGACTTGCCCTCCCCGGTCGTGTGCCGTTGTGGCACGAGGAATCACGTGAAGATACTGCCCGATCAGTATCTGCTCGCCTACTCTGACCCATCGTGGAAGGAGCTAGCTAAGAGGGCCCTCTCAAGGATGAGGATACTGCCGGAGGAAGCGAGGCCTCTTTTCGAGAGCTACATAGACTGGTACAAGGACTGGGCGTTCGTCAGGACGTTCGGCCTCGGAACAAGGCTGCCCTGGGACAGCTCCTTCATGATAGAGACGCTGAGCGACTCAACGGTGTACAACGCCTACTACATAGTGGCGAAGTACGTGAACGATGGCAGGCTTAAGCCCGAGCAGATGACCGAGGGCTTCTTCGACTACGTCATGCTCGGCAGGGGGTCAGCTTTAGATGTTGCAAGAGATACCGGTTTGTCGCCGGAGTTGCTTGAGGAGATAAGGAAGGACTTTGACTACTGGTACCCCGTGGATCTGAGGGTTTCCGGAAAGGACCTGATAGCCAACCACCTTACCTTCTACATATTCCACCACGTCGCGATATTCCCGGAGGAAAAGTGGCCCAGAGGCATAAGCGTGAACGGGTTCCTAAAGATAGAGGGACAGCCAATGCACAAATCCAAAGGCGTCTTCATAAGCCTCGACGACGCGCTCCGAGACTACGGCGCGGACGTGACAAAGCTGACATGCCTTCTCCTCGCCGACGGCTTGGACGATCCGGACTGGAGGGCGGAGAGGGCAGTGGACTCCGTGAAGGCAGTGCAGGCCCTCTTTGACACCTTCGACCACAAGCCCGAGGGCTCGAGGGTGGAATTGGGCCACCCCGAGAGGTGGCTGCTGTCGAGGCTGAGCGGTCACGTGAAGTCCGTTACCTCGAGCATCGAGGAAATGATGCTGAGGAGGGCCGCATCCGAGGTGGTATTCGATATGAGGAACGACCTCAGGTGGTACGCAAGGCGGGTCGAGGAACCTAACAGCGACGTGGTCAAAAGGTTCTTCGACGCTTGGGTCAGGATGCTGGCTCCCTTCGTACCACACGTAGCTGAGGAGCTCTGGCACAGAATGGGCAACGAGACGTACGTGGTGCAGGCGAGCTGGCCCTCAGCTGCGGGCAAGGTTGACATCCGAGCCGAGGGGGCGGAGGAGTACCTTAAGTCGCTGGTCGATGACGTGAGGGACGTGATGTCCATACTGCCGTTGAAGCCCTCAAAACTCCACATATACACTTGCTCCGAATGGAAGCGCGAGGCGGTGAAGTTTGTGCTTGAAGCTGGAGCTGAGAGGGGAGACTACTCGAGGTTGCTGAGGCCTGCTATAGAGCACATCTCCAGCACGAGGAGGGAGGTCAGAAAGGAGGTGGTCGCCAAGTTTCTGAACATGGCCGCGAGGCGCATCGGGGAGATGCCGGCGTGGGCGAAAGAGCTGATTGCGTTGGAGCCAGCGTTTGATGAGCTTTCGTTCTTGGAGGAGTGCCGGAGCTTTCTGGAGAGAGAGCTTGGGCTCGAGGTGCGCATTTACAGCGAGGACTCTGTGAACAAGTACGACCCGAGGGGAAGGGCTACTGCCGCCGAACCCCTTAGGCCAGCAATATACTTGGAATGAGCTAACCGTGACCGAAGCCGATGGGCTTGGAGCTTAAGGCGATTTGGCGCCATCTTCTGCGTTCTTACACGTTTTCAGAAAAAGCATAAAGAATCAATGGGTATGTTGGCGTTGAACTCTTTAAGCCTTTACGGGAACTCAGCCATGTTCCCGTAAGCCTCATCGTTGAAGCAGGAAGCCCACACCCTTTTCAGGGGTGGGTAGCTCGCATAAGCACCGTTTATCCTCAAGAAATCAGAAAACAAAATTAATAAACACGATTAATTCCCAAAAACATATGGAATTACCTCCTCCACCGCCGCCTGAGATGGAGCCTTACGTCCTCTATGTGGGCAAGTCGTTCATGGACGGTGCCAGGAGGGAGTTTGGGCTTGGACCTTTGAGCAGGAAGCTGCTGTTGAAGATGGTGGAGAAGCTGGAAGTGCCTTTCAGGGAGATAGACAGAGATGAGGCCAAAAGACAGCTCGACTCGATCGCCCAGATGCGCGGCGTGTCCGTGAGTACCTCTGACCTAATAAAGAACATATCGCTTGCGCTCTTCACGCCAACGACCCTCTTGATGGCCTTAGGAAAAAAGTGGTCTACGGAGCAGGGGCAGATCTGGGAGATAGCGTCATCTTGGAGCTGATATCCGAAATACCAAGAGCGTTTAGGCCATCCCTGATCTACGAGATATGGGTCGTGATGCCCAAGAGTCCAGAGGGGGCGGCGAGCTCGAGGAAGCTGATGAAGGCGATCGCATCCAGGGTCAAGGTGCCACCCTTGACCGATGAGGAGTGGGATGGCCTAGAGCCCATCAGGACGAGCTTGCTGGAGACAGGGATAACTGGAGCTAACTATAACCTGTGGCAGGCGCTGTAGGTTGAAGCCAGGGAGCTGAGGGTATGCTGCAGAAAACCTCAAAAAGGTGCTAAGGAGACTACCTGACCGGATATCTTCCGAACTTTTTCACAGCATCGTACAACGCCAAGACGTTGGCGATGGGGACCCTCGGTTGGACGTTGTGTATCGTGTTAAACACGAAGCCTCCACCCGGGGCAAAGATGCCGATGCGCTCACGCACCTCTTCTCTCACCTGCTCCGGGGTGCCGAAGGGGAGGGTACGCTGCGTGTCTACACCCCCTCCCCAAAAGGCTATTTTGTCGCCGTACTTCTCCTTTAACCTCTTTGGCTCCATGTTTGCAGCTGAGGTCTGCACAGGATTGAGCACGTCAAAACCAGCTTCGATGAACTCCCCTATCAGGGGCTCGACGGAACCACACGAGTGGATGAACGTCTTCCAAGAGGTGTGCTCGTGTACCCACTCATTGACACGCTTGTGGAACGGAAAATAGAGCTTCCTGTAGGTAGCTTTCGAGATTATAGGGCCCCTCTGCGTCCCGAAATCCGTGCCAGATACGAAGACTGTCGTGACCCTGTTCCCTACCGCCTTCCTTATTCTCTCTAAGTTCTCCAACGCGACCTCACACTGGCGCTCGAAAACTGCATAAATGTAATCGGGGCGCAAGGCGTGGCACATATACCACTCCTTAACCCCCCGGACACCCCTCGGGTGTTTCAGTTGCAACCCGGGCACCAAGGCGATGTCCCCGAAGCTGGTGCCGCCGAAGTTTGCGAAGACGGCCTTTCCCGTCTGATACAACCGTTCGGCTTCAGCGGATAGGAACTCCAGTTCCTCGCTCGAGATCTTCACGAACTCCTCGACGTTGTCCTCGATATCCAGCTTCTTCCAGTCGATGGGCGCTTGTCTGTCTGTGGCGTCGAAGTAAAAACCGCCCTTGGGCATCTTGGCGCACGGCGGAACCGAGGTGTCGCCCTGAGGGTACATCAAAATCCCTCCCTCCTCATCCGGTCGGGTGTTGAACTTCCTCGGCACGAGCACCGGGGTCCCATCGAAGAGCCTCCAAGGTTTCCAACCCTCGTTCTCGAAACCGAACATCGTGAACTTGCTGCTGAGGCCGACGACGTCTACGCCCAAGGCCTCGATGAGGTCAGGGGCAATCTCTCCGAGCATCTGGTAGGGCTCTATGACCTTTACGGGCGTGCCCGGAGGATCCAGCTTCAAGGCCTGCCTCAGCGCATAAACCGTGCTCACGTGCATCCCGGTCACGGGGCTCGCGCCTAGGTCTACTGGTACCCTGTCCGGCTCCTCGTGGTTCAGGGCGGTGATCACGCGCTCCCTAGAGTCCATTCCTTAATCGCCCTGTTCCGACATTTTTCTCAGAGTTTTTATCCTTTTTCAGAGGGCTGTGGCGCGCTACCCATGCGGATTGAAACCCAGTATCGTAAAAGGTATATGACGAAGTTAGTGCGACTATTCGATTGGGAGTAGCATGGAGGATAAGGGAAAGAGAACTTTCATCGGCCGCATTGTCTTCAGAAAGGTCGATCGGGTCGGCAGGATCAAGGTGCCTGACAATGGCCGTAAGATTGAAGCTAAGAATCAAAGTTGATGGGAGATCGGCTGTAGACACGTCTCTTCTTAACAGCGGTTATGAGGCACCCACTCCACAACTGCTCATTCCAGTGGATCTGGTGAGGAGACTTGACCTCTGGCCTCCCCAAGGTGCTTCAGAAGCGCGCGCTAGAAATAGTAGCCTGAAGCTCGTAAGCCAAACACTCTTCAAGGTGTTGGTAGCTCGTTGGCGGGCCCGGAGAGACTTTCGGCAAAGGCCTTCGAACTCACGATCTGCGGCTCTTCCCCTCGAGATAGAAAGCCGCCGCCTTGTCCTGGTTCCCCTGCATGCGCATCTAGGCCTCCCGCCTGTTTGATACGGGCCCATCTGCGGGCTCCGGACCCGCGGTCTAGAGTAGAGGAAACGGACATTAAAAATGTTCCTATTCGCAAAGAAGCGGACTAGAGCCGTCAGCTACCCATGTCTGAAGGATGTGGGCTTGAAGCTTAGGGTGGTTCGACGCTGTCTTCTCACACACGCATTCGTTTGAAGAACCACTTGTAGCGCGCGCAACTGACCCAGCAACCCCTCCTTGCCCCTCCGGCGGTTTGCTGGGTTTCCCGCCTGAAACAGTTGTTGAAACAGCCGTCGGAGGGCCTCTGCCGGCGGCCACGATAGCCTTAAGCTCGTCGAACCTGCGCTCCAATGCTTCTACCCGTTGCATGGTGTTTGAGATGTTGACTGTCAGAGCCTCTTTTAGACCTCTGAACTCCATCTTGATCTCCGAAGGGTCTAGGTCTGCAAGCCCCGCCTCCCGCAATATCCGAGAAACCGTGCCTTTTGGGATTTTTGTGATATTTGCTATCTGGTTGTACGTCCTGCCCTCGTTGTAGAGCTTGATCACCTCCTGTTTTCTGTCGTCTCCAACGGTTTCAGCAACGGTTTCAACAGTGGTTTCAGGGGTTCCGGAAGCGGTTTCAGGAATAGTTTCAGGGGCGGTTTCAAGAGCTTCGGGAACGGTTTCAGGGGTAGTTGTAGATGGTTGCACCGACTCATGTACAGTTTCAAGAGTTTTCTTCTTCAAAACCGCTTTGCCCACAAACCTTATAATCCAGCAAGAGTTAGCGCGCGCACAAGTCTCTCCATTAACGGAATCCTCTTCTCAAGGGAATCGAACCTAGCGTTCACCTCACTCCTGAAGGATAGCATTTCGTTCCTAGCGCGCGCTCGCGAAGTATGGCCTCCCAAAGCTCCTAGAGGGAAGTGGGAAGGGGCGGACCGTGTCAGGCAGGAAGCGGAAGCGGTAGCGTACGTGCCTTCAAGATGCCACGGACATACCGTGCACGCGCTTAGGACATTAGCGTTCGCGAAAGCCCCTTTCCAAAAAATCGCGATATTGCTTAACCTTGTCCTGAGGGAAGGGATTTACTACAGTTATCTCCTTAACGTTCGAAAGCTCCTCGTCAAGCGAATATATTATCGTTGACCCCATAGACCTAGCAAGCGAGATGATATACCCGTCCCAGGATTCGATGTCGTAGACTGTAGCGTAATCTAGGCAATCTGCTGCGATCCCCGGTGCGATATACGGGTAGAGCGCTGGCGACCCTGACCTCAGAATCCCTTCCATAACTTTTTTTACGTCAATTTTAGAAACTCGTAAGTAGCGCGTTGCTATATGATATGCTCCCATGACCGCAGGTATAGGTAATGCAACCCTTCTCTTCTGCAGCATCACCTCGGAGATGAATTCTATGCTGTGGACCTTAAGCGGGTTTTCGAAGCACGCTGGTACTATTACGCTTGCATCGAGCACCCCATCAGGGTAGGCCAAGCTTTCTTTTTGCGTATCCATGGCTCATCCACTTCCAGCTCTCTTCCAGCTTCTCTGTAAAAGCCTCTGCCTTAATAGCCATCGCAAGGTTTGCCCAATCTTGGACTTTCTTCGCGAGGTCCTTGGGAGTGGGTTCGAGAATTACACGTGAACCGTCAAGCCTCACGGTCAACTGTCCTCCCTCCTTTAGACCAAGAGCCTCACGAATGCGTGATGGCAGTACGAGCCTTCCTTGTTTGTCTATGATGATGGAATCTTCCACATTATTCACCTTATGGATATATATTTACCACATATATAAATCTTTATTAATAATGTTTTGTTACAACCAAACTTGAGCTGGGTCTTTATATACTGTCTTACTGAAGCCTAAATTTGCTCTACTCCCATGTACCCACTCATCCCCCATATAAGCGCGCGCACTCCAAAGGATAAAAACGCGAAATATGCCCGAATTCTAGTCAACTGGAACAGAAACAAGGTTAAAACGACTTTTTTTTGTGTTTAAGGGTTAAATAGTTTCCATCTCGTTCTTAGTGGCGCAAGGTGAAAAATAAGTTTGAATAATATCAAGTTTGGTAAGAGAGCTCTTGCTCTCTTGCTGACTGCAATGGTGTTAGCAAGCGTAGTACCTCTATTGCCAATACAGTTCTCAGCTAAGGCGTCACCAGGAACCAAGTGGGTATTCGTTCTCAAAGACACACTGAACGAGACGGTAAGAGCTGGAGAAGCTAAGGTAGAGCTGTGGAACTACACCTATAATGGTGGTTGGACGAAAATAGGCAAGGTAGCTGGGCCCGTAACTGTGGGCGAGGGCGGCATCGTCGAGATGGACCTGCCGCAGATGTGGAACGCGAGCGGCGTAACCTACACGTACATAGACTACGTCCTCGTGGTTAAGTGGACGCCGGAAGGCAAGTCGACGCCCTTCCTGCTCTTCAATAATTCGGTCATGGAACTCAGCTATGAGCTGAATGGTTACGCAAGAGGCAAGGTCGCAGGTGGCGAGCTTCTGAACATGACTGAAGACAGATTACCCACAATTCACGTGAACGTTGACAACGAATATTTCGGTCCAGACGCCGAGTACCCGGTATATATGGTGTGGCTCGGCAGGGCTGTGGTGCAGCCTTACGACCACTCTGGCTTCCCGCTAACTGGAGCGAGCGTCGAGATGATACTAAATGCCACCGACAAGACAGCGTACAGCTTCGTGAAGTTGGTGAACGGGACACTTGGATCTGAGTTCACAGGAAACATACCTTACGCAGATATTAATAGTGAAGTCGGATGGGCGATATTCGATGTGCCAGTGAACGACACCAGAGCTGACGTGAGCAGTTGGGAAGGTTACGACACGAACCTCGCGAATGCCACCTTCCTGATAAGGTGGAAGCCGAGCGCAACAGATCTCAGGAACGGCCCGGTCGTGGGCAGGTTCATGGTCAACTTCACGATGCCCGCACCTTTGCCCGACTCCATAGGTCCTATATTTAACGTAGGCGCCATATCTGGTACTGCATCCGAGGAAATAGACCTTAACGATGAGATAACAGCAGAATGTACTGTAGACTGGCTGATTACTTTCATGACAGACATGGCGGGCAATCCTTGGTACACAGAGCAGGCTAAGCTCAAGGCCAAGGCCATGAAGCTCGACGGCTCTGACTTCTACGCTACCTACCCGTTCGTCGGAGCAAGGGTTGCTCCAGGCATATACCTCTTGAGGTTTCCGTATAATCTGACTGGTGTAGATGCTTGGGACTTCATACTTAAGATGGATGTGCAGTGGTACTCGAGTGTCGTAAACGTTACCACACTTCCCGATGTAGGAGGGCTAGATTATATTGGTGATAATGTCGGCTCGATTAAGTCTCCGTATTACATCCCTTTGAACTGCAGCATGGTCTCAACTAGGGTGTGGCTGATGACGAGCACAGAGATACCCGAGTGGGTTCAGAACCCGTGGGCAGCTGAGATACTATTGCCAGCTGAGACAGCCGGAGCATCTGGCGCGGGCTCGGTGTACACAACCATAGACTGGACGAGCAACTTGGGGCAGCTGGTGCTTCCAGATACTGACGCGGTGATGCACATAAAGGACCCGCTCGAACTCGCTGGTCTGTGGTCATACTATGGTGATTTCGACTATTACGATTACGTCATGGATCACCTCCTGTACAAGAACTACGAGGGCTGGCTGCCGCACCAGAACCTGGGAGAGACGAACCTCAGGATATGGTACAAGGGTATAAAGGTGCTCGACACGACCGAGGAGTTCCCGTCCGGAGCGACCCCGATATCACTGACCATGGACAACTACGCCAACTGGTACTATGGTGTAGGCGTTCCGGATAACGAGATAACATACCACCTAGCGATCTACGAGCTCGGCTTCGTGCTCAAGTTCAAGGTAGACAACGCGACCAGCTTGGTGCCGCGCTACGTGCCCCTCTTCTTCAAGGACCCGAAGGGAGAGCTCGTAGGCCCGGTCGGCAGCTCCGACGGCGTCTATGAGATAGCAGACGCTCCGATAGGCAACTTCAGCAACTTCTTCATACTCTGGAAGGGCTCCGCTATACCTGCGAGCAACATAAAGAGCGTGTACGTCAACCAGAACCTACCGAACATGGAGCTGCTGTTCCCAGTCTACGACCTAACGATAATACCTTGGAGCCAAGACCCGTTCATGATCCACGGAGTGAACGTGTCGCTCTTCTTCAGGGTAGACTTCTCAGCTCTCGGCATACCCAAGTACAAGCTTGATTCGGTGCTGCACTCTCCAGAGTTCATTAAGGCATTCCTGCCAACGGGCAAGTCCAAGTACACCGTGCTGAGCGAAGAGCCGCTCGTGTGGTGGGTCGAACTCAAGCCAGACTGGCCCTTCGGCGTCTCGGGCTTGGTCGACTTCCTGAGCAGCTGGGACAACTCGACGGGCACTCCAAGGCAGATGGTGAAGTACGAGAAGCTTCCGCCGAGGACCTATGACATAAGGGCGTTCACGGTGACAAGTAATAGCGTCGGGCCTGAGGACTACGGCTTCAGGTTCGGCGACGAGAACGTGACGCTCTACTGGAGCCAGGACAAGTACTCGGGCGTTAAACCCATAGTGCTCAACAGGACGATGACCTTAGACCTGAAGACCTACGTCTACGACCCGCGCATAGCGCTCAGAGATGCTACCGGAAAGCCCTTGGTCATAAACGGGGCAATATGGCCCGAGAACGAGACCTCGGCGGTAATACTCGCGGACAAGTTCCTGAACCCAGAGGATAACAACTACACGCTGAGGTACAACTTCACAGACGCTGAGGGCAAGATGGTGTTCTACTCCTACAACGCATCCGTAGACAACTACCCAACTGGCTGCAGGTTCATGATAGGAGGCCTGAACTACTCCTTCACGGTCTACTACAAGGGTGTCTTGGTGTTCAACGGCACTATAACGCTCATCAACCCGTACGTCGGAAAGGTAAACCCGATAACAACCTCGGTCTACCCGTACACCTTCAGGGCCGACCACAACCCGTACGGCGACGCGCCGCAGTTGCCAGTGCGCAACCTCAATGTGACAGTAACTTGGGCAGGGCTCAACACGAGCCTCTGGGCTGACGAGGACCTGGTCGTCGGAGACGAAGCCGTCAGAGTGTTCTCGATATTAAATGCCTCAAAGCTCATGAAGTCCTTCGACCTTGAAGTGGTGAGGCTGCTTGGCAATGCCGCAGTCGTAGCCGTTAGAGGAATAACTAACGCTAATGGTGAATTCTCCACCCTAGTGCCGGTCTGGAACTACAGCAATGCAAGGGAGATCTTCATAAAGGATGATGTGTACTTCGACGAGGAATCAGGAGATTGGTCTGGCACCACCGCAACGCTGCCGATGTTCGGCACCCCGCTCTACGTGAACTACACTACAATACCCGGCATGACGCCCAGCATACCCAAAGAGGACATACCGAGGCTGGCAGGTGCCTGGGTGAACATAACCGACGTCGATGTCGTCATACCCGGAGGCGAGGTCAGGTGGGGACTCTACTCCGTCAACGCGACAGGGCTGATGAACAAGCAGTCCTACACAGATTCAGACACCGAGGGCATATCTCTATCCCCGGTGAACGCCACCGGCAGGCTCCCTGGAGGCGTAAGCCAGAGCCCGCTGGTGACGAAGGTGCTCGCCTTTGACATCGCGGTGTTCGTGAGGGACTACTTCGGCAACAACCTGGCGAGGCAGTACGTGGAGATGATAAGGGATGAGACAGAGCTGCCCGACGGCTCTACGATACCGGCAGCGCTCGAGCTCGCGGACTACACGCCGACAACGCCGCCGTATGGGCCCTTGATACTGAGGGCAACGAAGGACAAGTTCTTCTGGGGCTTCTACAACTACACGTTCGCGACCACGAACGTGACCAAGATAGCAACGCCTGTGACGCAGAGCCTTTACCTGATATGGCAGAAGATGGAGGCGTTAGAGCCTCTAACGGACGCTGAGAAGTCTGCCTACAAGGCATCGCTGCTCAGCACCTGGGAGCTCTATGGAGTGCAGTGGCTCACAGAGACCTTAGTCGGGGGCAAAGTCGACTGGAACGCGGCCGATATACCTGTGGTGCTGCAGTGGCCCGCTAAGCTGCAGCTCATAGTGCACGATGGAGCTGGCACAAGGTCCCTCAAGGGCGCCTGGGTGGTCGTAGTGGACGCCGAGACCGGCAGGAACGTGACCTCGGCTATAACCGACGAACAGGGATATGCCGGAAGCCTGGCTGTAGCTGACGCGAGAGGTCCGCTGGCGACCGCCGACGGGAAGAGGCTCAACCTAGGTCTCAACTTGTTCGAAGGGGTGTACATAGTCAGGATATACTACAAGTACGGAGGCGTGACCGAGATCTACGCGCCCATAACGGGCACATCGGTCTGGGACACCTTCAGGGACCAGCCACAGCACAGGTTCATATACTTGGGCGTGGAACCGCCGGAAACGGGAACTGGCGAGGACTATAGGCCAGCACAGGAGAGGACGATAAACAGTAAGGTCTGGGACATACGCGTCGTTGTAAAGGACCAGACGCTCGCTGAGGCTCCAGTGAGCGGCGCCAAGGTGACGCTCAAGCCATACGACATATCAGCTACCACAGCCTCGACTGGAGAGGTCTCATGGGCGCTCGTGCCAGCCGGCACATACGAGGTCCAGGTCGAGACCTCAAGCGCCTACGGCACAGCTGCGAAGGACACCGCCAGGATAGTGCTCTCCGATGGACCGGCCGATATCGTTGTGCCGGCCTCGATATACGACGCTACCATAAGGATCGTGACATCCAGCGGCAGGCCGATAGTCGGCGCCGAGGTTTCAGTTGCTGGCGTTTCGTTGGGCAAGACCGGCGCCACCGGCGAGGTCGTAGCTCCGCTCATACCAGCTGGAAGCTACGCCGTCTCCGCCAAGTGGTACGGCCAAGATGTGAGCCCGGCTGAAACCCTGGCTGTTAAAGGAACAAGGACCTACCTAGTAACGGCGAGCAAGATCTACACTTTGCAGGTAAGGGCAGTCGGCGCACAGGAGCAGGGACTAGCGGGCGCGCATGTCGACGTCAAGTTGGCGGGCGCCACGATATTCTCCGGCGTGGCGGACAGCGATGGTGTCGTGACGCTCGAGCTTCCATCCGCAACATATGCAGTGTCCGCGACCTACAAGGGGGTCAGCGCGAGCCAGGACGTAAGCCTGACTGCTGACCAGGTCGTAACGCTCAAGACGGCGGTGTTCATGGAGCTCTTCGGCGCAAGCATGACCTTCTCGACCTTCATGCTCTGGATCATAATGGTAGTAATCGTCGTGATACTGCTCATCATAATAGCCCAGGAGTACAACATCTACAGGCGCAAGAAGCTGCCCCAGCTCTTCGGCCCAGCTGCACCCAAGTAAAACTAGGAAAAACGGGGGTAAAATCCCCCTTCACCCTTTTTTTAATTTCTCTTTTTTAAAACGCTAGTCTAAAATCGACGTTATTCAAGTTACGAAATCGCTCCGTAGAGCTCACCGAAACGGTCTATTGACCAGAGGCTAAAGCTTAAATGCTGGCCGTCAAACTGAGAAGCTTGCTTGTCCGAGTCGAAGTATTGTCCAAGATGCGGTTCCCCGGTCCCGGCGGAATCGAGGTTCTGTCCAGTGTGCGGGCAGCTGCTCGAAAGGAGGGTCGAACCACCTAAGGTGCAGATGCCCCCCCAGCCACCGTCCGCAAGCGCTGAAGCGCCGAGCGCGGAGGTCCAACAAGCTCCCAAGCCACTGCAGTGGCCCGAGAGGTGCCCGAACTGCTCCGCCAGGGTAACGACGGGCGAGAGGTACTGCCCGCAGTGCGGCTTCAACCTTGAGGCCTTCGCGAGGAGGGCGGCGCTCAAGGTCCCAGCTAAGATATCCTACTACGGCACGAAGAGGAGGTTCTTCTCATTCGAGGGCTACGAGCTTGAGGGCGTTGTGCCAGCCGCCAGCATGTACATAATCTGGGGTTTCTGGAACGTGGTAATGGCGCTCTTCGTGTATCTAGGATGGACCGAGCTCTTCCTTCCGGAGCCCTTCTCAACCCAGCCCCTCGTCCTGCTCTTCGCGATGGCCGCCCTTATGATCTCGGCGGCGGTAGGGCTCCTGCTCGTCAACACCCCTCTTTACGTCATGGGGATGATGGGCGTCGCCACGATGTTGCCGGTCTCCTTCCTGCAGCTGATGCAGGCCCTCCAACTCCCCGAGGGCTCCGCCTCGCCCACAGGCACCCATCAGCTCGAGAACGTGATGTCCGGCATAGTAGGCATCATCATAGCGATCGCGAGCCTGCTGCAGTCAATCAGGATAAGGAGGTACTTCTTCGGCAGGGAGTAGAACACAAGCCGCATACAAAGGGAGGCTAGCGCACTATTTTTAAGCCAGTTCCGGGAGCCATTGGGGGTGAGATCGATGGAACGAGCTGTTGAAACCCTGAAACTGCTCTCGGAGGCCTTCGGGCCATCGGGCTTCGAGAAAGAAGTGATACACCTCGTGAGGGAGCAGATGGAAGGTCAAGTAGACGGCTTCATGCGCGACAAGCTCGGTTCCCTCGTTTTCTCCAGGAGGGGATCCTCGGACAGGCCTCGCGTGCTGCTCGCCGGCCACGTCGACGAGGTTGGCTTCATCGTGTCCTCTATAGACAAGGACACGGGCTACATCGCGTTCAACCCTCTCGGCGGTTGGTTCGACCAGGTCCTGCTCAGCCAGAGGGTGGTCGTTAGGTCCAAGAAGGGGGACTACATGGGTGTCATAGCCTCCAAGCCTCCGCACCTTCTGACGCCTGAGGAGGCCAACCAGGTCGTGAAGAAGGAGAACATGTACATGGACGTCGGGGCCACGAGCGGAAACGAGGTCGAGGAGATGGGCATAAGGATAGGCGATCCCATAGTTCCATGGTCGCCCTTCGTCCTGCTGCGCGATGGCAAGGTCGCACTCGGCAAGGCCTTCGACGACAGGGTTGGCGCTGTGGTGGCGATGGAGAGCATCAGGCGTCTCAGAGAGTCCGACGACGAGCATCCGAACACGCTCTACGGGGCGGCAACGGTGCAGGAGGAAGTGGGGCTGCGCGGGGCTACGACCGTGCCCCACTTGGTCGAGCCCGACATAGCGCTCATCCTGGAGGTGGACATCGCCGGAGATGTGCCCGGGATAAAGCCCAGGGAGGCCCCCACAAAGATGGGCAAGGGACCTTCCATCGTGACCTTCGACGCGACGATGATACCCAACCAGGCGCTGAAGGAGTTCGTTATAGACGTAGCCGAGTCCTGCAAGATACCATATCAGCTCTCCGCGATCGCCAAGGGCGGTACGGATGCCGGACGCATACACATCCACAAGGTGGGCTGCCCGAGCATCGTGATCTCCATACCGACCAGGCACATACATTCGCATACGTCCATGCTCAGCTTAGAGGACTTCGAGAACGCGGTCAAGTTGACCGTAGAGACGGCGAAGCGCCTCGACCAGAGGGCCGTAGAAAGGTTCACGGAGATATAAACTACCTAACCTCACGAACGGAAATTTCAGCGCGCTGTTTTTGGCTTTGCTCAGAAAGCAAGAATCTCCCGACTTCAGTCATAGAGAGGACGTCAAACCCTAAAGTTTAAGTAATGAACCGCTGTACTAAGGTTGGCAAGGTGAAACCTTGCCGAAGAGATTTGCGGATAAGTTCTCGGGCGGTGCGCTGACGTTCACCTTCAGGGACCTCATAATAATTCCAGCCAAGACCGAGGTCGAGCCCTCGGAGGTTGACCTGAGGACGAGGTTCACGAGGAACATAGAGGTCGCGATACCCTTCGTGTCCTCCCCGATGGACACGGTCACCGGTAGTGAGATGGCGATCGCCTTGGCCAGGCTTGGCGGTATAGGCGTCGTGCACAGGAACATGAGCGTCGAGGAGCAGGTTGAGGAGGTAAGGCGCGTTAAGAGGGCGGAGTCGTTCATAATAAGGGATGTGGTCACCATAGGTCCTTGGGCTACAGTTGGGGAAGCGCTCAGGATAATGAAGGAGAGGGGTATCTCGGGCCTGCCGGTGGTGGATGGCGATCGCCTTGTGGGGATCGTCACCAAGAGGGATGTGACCTTTGAAGCCCCGGAGAAAAGGGTGGAGGAGGTCATGACCAGGGAGCTCTACACGGCCGAGCCCGACATAACGATAGAGGAGGCAAAGGCTAGGATGCGCGCCCACAAGGTCGAGAAGCTGCCCGTTGTCTCGCGCGAGGGAAAGCTGTTGGGTCTGATAACGATCAAGGACATATACTCAAGGGAGAGGTACGTGAACGCCACCCGCGACGGCGAAGGTCGGCTCAGGGTTGCTGCCAGCGTTTCGCCCTTCGACATCGAGAGGGCTAAGGCCCTAGATGCATATGCCGATGCGCTTGTTTTCGATGTGGCGCACTTCCACAACACCAAGGCCATGAGGGCAGCTGATGCCGTCGCAAGGGAGACGAGCGCCGACATCGTGGTGGGCAACATCGGCACAGCTGAGGCCATGAGGGATGTTCTGGGCTACGTGAGGCGGGTCGATGGCGTGCGCGTTGGCATAGGCTCGGGCTCAGCCTGCATCACAGCAGTGGTCACGCGCGTGGCAGCTCCCACTCTCTTCGCGGTCTCGCAGGTAGCGGACGCCCTTGCGGAGGAGAACGTTGACATCCCGGTGATCGCTGACGGGGGCGTTAGGAACCCGGGCGACGCAGCCCTCGCGCTGGCCTCTGGGGCCTCGTGCGTCATGATGGGAAATGTCTTCGCCGGTTGTACGGAGTCGCCGGGTGAGCTGATAAAGATAGGCAACAAGTACTACAAGCCCTTCAGGGGGATGGGCAGCAAATCATCGAGGGCGAAGAGGTTCACCTTGGACAGGTACTCGCAGTCGCCGAAGGGCATAGCGGAGGGGGTCGAGGGGTTTGTGCACTACCGCGGGGACGCCCAGGTCGTTGTCGAGGAGTTCTCGGAGGGGCTGAAGGCGACGATGGGCTACACGGGAGCTAGGTGCATAAGGGAGATGTGGGATAAGGCGAAGTTCGGCCTTGTATCTGCAACGGGGGTGCAGGAGCTCTCGCCCCATGACATAGTCCTCCCGGGTGATTGAAAGGGCTTCAAAAAGCAGCCTTAAATCCCTTCGCCCGAGAAATCCTTTTTTAAGCTTCGGTTGATAGTAGGTACTATGTCAACTGGTGGGTCTAACGAGGAAGCGGTTGAGAAGATCTTGCCGAGCGTCGTGAACATAAGCACGGTTCAGCTTCTTATGGACTTCATGTTCTTACCTACGCCTGTAACCGGCGTAGGCTCGGGCACAGTTGTCGGGGAGGACGGCCTCATAGCCACCAACTTTCACGTAGTAAGGGGCACCACCGATATTAACGTCACTTTGGCCGATGGGACGGTGGTGATCGGGAGGGTTGTCGGCATGGATCAGGAGAGCGACGTAGCCCTCGTCAAGGTAGACGCCTCAGGCCTGAGGGCAGCCGAGCTGGGCGACTCGGACACCCTGAGGATAGGTCAACCCGTCTTAGCGATCGGGAACCCCCTCGGGTTGATGGGAGGACCTACAGTTACTGCGGGGGTGATATCCGCTTTTCGTAGGAACATAAGAGGTCAGGGAGTCTTCTTCGAGGAGCTTTTGCAGACGGACGCGGCGATAAATCCCGGAAACAGCGGCGGGCCGCTAATAGACCTATCGGGTAAGGTTGTGGGGATTAACACAGCCGTCATACCCTACGCGCAGGGCATAGGCTTCGCGATACCCATAAACGTTGTCAAAAGGGTCGTGGACGACCTCCTAACGTATGGCAGGGCATTGAAACCCTTCTTGGGGATCGTGGGGTACGATCTTAACGAGATGATAGCAAGATATTATGAGCTTCCCGCAAACAGAGGCGTTTTCATAACAGAGGTCGTGAGGGGAAGTCCAGCCCACAGCGCGGGCATCAGACGGGGAGACATAGTAATAGCCATAGATGACTCCCCCGTGCGTAACTTCTCGGAACTCAGGAACGCTGTCAGGAGAAGGCGGATAGGGGAGATCGTCAAGGTTGAAATAGTGAGGGGTGGGGAGATACTGCAGCTTCACGTTATGTTAGTGGAGAGGCCTAAGCAATGATCAGCAAAATCAAGCCGGGCCTCCCTAGTTTTGCAGGCTTTTGAACTATTCCTCTTTTTTCAGCCCTCTCATTAAGGTTTTACGACCTTTTCAGCTTCCCAAGGCAAAGTTTTTATTCGAAGCACCTAAAGCGACAGGCATGGCTCAGGTCAGCATCGAGGATTTTGCAAAACTCGACATGAGGGTTGGTATGGTGGTAGAAGCTGAGGCGGTTAAGGGCTCGAGCAAGCTCCTCAAAATAACCGTTGATATAGGCGATTCCAAACGAACGGTGGTCGCTGGCATAGCCGAGACTCACAGGGTAGAGGATCTTCTGGGCAAGAGGGTCATACTGCTCACCAACCTTGCGCCGAAGAGATTCATGGGCATCCTGTCTGAGGGAATGTTGTTGGCCGCTGAAGACAAGAGCGGTGGAGTATATCTCCTAACGACGGACGGGGCTGCACCCTTAGGCGCCAAGGTACATTGACTGAAATCGATTTTAGTTTTTGTTGCTATATTTGCACCAGATATTAAACCTGTTGTTAGTATTTGTCAATAAAAGAACTTATCTAAGTTTAATTTGTTATTTTTAAGGATAAAACCTCTAAAAAAGATACTTATGAGCTTTTTACTTTGGACCTATAACTTACATTCTTATATAAAAGACGAAGGCCCCTTTGAGGCGTGAGCGCCCCGATAGGAGAGTTGCCCAGGGAGCTTCTGGACGAGTACCTCCTACAGAGGCTTCCACTGCAGAGCTCAAGGGACTTTTCGGTTCCCAAGAACATGGAGCTGGTCGTAGGCGTAAAGCCAGTGCTCGGGGTACCATTGGATCTCCACGGCTTCTATGCCGCAAACGTATCCGCTTCGAGAGTTGCCGCCAATGGCGGACTGCCGAAGGCCCTGTTAGTAGACCTGCTCTACCCGATCAACACCGAGCTTAGCTGGGTCAAGAGGGTGTCAGATCAACTCGGTAAGGAGGCCAGAAAGCTGGGACTGAGGATAATGGCGGTGCACTCGGGCTCTTACGGAGGGCTCTCGATACCAGTTCTCTCGACCATCTGTCTGGGCTATAAACGCAGAGGTAGGTCAAAGAGGCTCAAGGAGGGTGATGTCGTAGCCGTTGCCGGCAGGCCTCTCCTCGAGATTGCGATTTACGCGTCTTATGAAAAACAGCAACTAGTTAAGATGGGAGGTGGAAACCCAAACTACTTGAAGAACGCTTACTCCAAACTTTCCATTGTAAAGCCGGCGTTGGACGCCTACGAGGCTGGTGCCAAGTATGTTGCAGATGTCGGGGAGTTCGGGATAGTGCGAGTCCTGAAGGGTATCTCTCAGGAGTTCGACAAGGCCATCCAAATTGACAAGGGCAAGATACCTTGGAACAATGTCGGGCTCAAAGTCGTCGAGCTCCTCGGCGGTGATCCGATGTCGGCAACCTCATACGGCACCCTAGTGATAATATCCTCAAAAAGGGCCTATAGGAGTGTTGAGAGAGAATTCGAGAGGACGCGCACGCCCATAGCTCTGGTTGGGAGGGTCGTGAGCGGGAGCGGGGTTTGGGACATCGGTGGAGGGCCGATCACACAACACAAGGACGTGTACACAGACCTGATAGGCCTTGTAAGATGAGAAGTTCTCCTTTCATTCGGCCTAACGAGATCATTAAATATATAGACAAACGAAAAACTTACCAAAATAATCAGCGAAATTCACTGCTACCTAAGCTGCTGCTTGGCCAAAAACGGCAAATAAAAGGCTGATCTGGTCAACCTAATAAATGAAGCCACAGACATCGACAAAGGGTTTGAGACGTGGCTCGAGCTTTCCCCTTCACGGTCTGCCTGTGAGAATTACCGGCGTTGGAGCATATCCGTAAGGTGGGAGCAGTTCACTTCTCTGATTGCCCACTGGTCTCCTCTTCCTCCTCGCCCGTGTACACGACGAAGGTCCCAGGAGGTCTCCTGCGGCTCTTGCCTCTGCGCTGTAGCCCCGTAAGACTAGACGCTAGCGATGAGGCCAACGCGATGAAGAAACCCTCTCGAAGGGAGTCTTTAACAGCGCTAAGAAGCTCAGGTAAACTCCTGTACTCAAAGTAGTAGATGAGCGAGATCATCGAGAGCAAGAACAGGATGGCAGTTAACGAAATCCTCCCCCCGATCTCTGGCCTGAATAGGCAATAGATGGCACCAACGCATATGAACAGCAAGGGGATGAGAACGAAGAATACGGTCGGTTGCAGGTCGCTGTAGAAATTGGAAAGCACCTCTATGGGCCTGACCTCTCCCTTAATTATGGAGGGCAGAGTGGGCAGGGTCTTTGGGCTCAAATAGAACCAAGGCAGGAAGATGCTTAACATTAGGAGCAGGAACGAGAGCGCCCCCACTGACCTTGACAGAACCCCCATACCGTCAAACCTTGTCCGCAGGTGTAAAAAAGGCTTTTAGTCCATTCCGTTGGCGGAAGTTGCTCATAAGAGCAAAGTTAATCTTTTCAGCCTACGTGCCATAAACAGGGTAACAAAGGTGAACGAAGAGGAAGAAACCAAGGAATTGGCGGATCTGAAGCGTTACCTAGAGGAGAAAGTGGAGGCGCTGGAGCTAGAGGCCAGCAAGATAAGGGCGTTGATACAGATGGTTGATGAGAAGTTGGCCGGCCAGAGCTTCAAGAAGGCACACGAGATCCCAGTCTCTCAACAGGCAGCGGTCAGGCCAGCGGCAGCTCCGAGGGTAGAGGAGTACGAGGAGGGGAAACCTATCGAGGAGTCTGAGATGGTGTACAAGGGCCTGAGGCTGGGCGAGGTAAAGGTGTACAAGGACTACGTGAGGTTCAAGCTGGACCCGTCCCTGCGCCTCCAGGAGCAGTTGAAGCCCTTCGAGGCGTTCTTGGTGAACAAGGTTCTAGAGCCCATGAGAGAGAAGGATCTCAAGAGGGCTGCCGACAACCTGATAAGGCCTGACCAGGTGCTATCCTACAACGTAGAGCGCGATGGCTTGTACATAGATAGCTTAGTCGTCAGGAACTACGGTGATAGGAGGCGGCTTAACGAGATAATAGGGGCGGTTAGGTGGACGTTTTACTCGATGGCGCAGAAGGTCTCCTAAGCTTTTAAGACATCAACTTTTATATCAAGGGCTCAAGGAGGCAGCTCGAGGAGTGCCATGGCAGAAAGCAAACGTATCCCCAAAAGCCCTCTGAGGTCCCTGACGGACCCGCTAAGGTGGTACTGGTATCCGCTCGTGATCACCAGCTTGGAGGTCTCGTTCATAGTCGGGCTCCTATACCCGATGGACTTGGAGACCGCAAGGTCGATTGTGAGGCAACTCGAGGAGGTGCGCAGGTCCCTTGGTTCCTATCCCGCTCTATTGGCTAATAACTTGGGGGGCGCACTCATGATGATGGCGCCCTTCGTGGGCTTCCCCTACGCCATCTTCACCGCCTTTCTCAACGGTAACTACACTAAGGCCTACTCGGTCGTTAGCGGTTCCAACCCGCTTGCGGCTGGCTCCAGCCTGCTCATGATGCCCTCCACAATACTGCAGTTCATCGCATTCGCGCTCTCCGCCAACGAGAGCCTCATTTTGAACAACGCGTTCTTCTCGAGGAGGTTGTCGCAGGAGGCAAAGGTAGCCGTCATAATACTCTGCGTTATATCGGCGATTCTGGCCCTGGGCCTCGCGATAGGGATGACGTTTGGACAGCCCTAAGCTCTTAGCTTCAGCTCATGCTGCATCCGAGGAGACTCTTGACAGGGTCTCCGTAGCGTCGCACGGAAAATCGGGCGAATACTCGAAGATAAAGCTCATCGCCTTTGACTTGGATGGGACTTTGGTGAGGGACAGAAGCAGCTGGAGGAAGGTGCACGAGTTCTTCGGCACGGAGGCATACGGGGACGAGGACCTCCGTAAGTACGAAAGGGGAGAGATCAGCTACCTCCAGTTCATGGAGAACGACATCTCGAGGTGGCCTAAGGGTATAAAGAGGTCAACAATTGAGAAAATACTCTCAAGGTGTTCGATAGCGAAGGGCGCTAGAAGGCTGTTTTCAAGGTTGAGGGAGAGGGGGATCAAGACTTTGATCATAAGCAGCGGGTTGGAACCCATCGCGTCGAAGGTTGCCTTGGTGCTCAAGCCAGACATATGGCTTGCCAACGACCTCGAGGTTGACGAACAGGGTTTTCTGACGGGCAGGGGCATATTGAGGGTCGAGCCAAGGAGGAAGGGTGAGGTTCTGAGCGAGGTGATGCGAAAACTGGGGCTTCAGAGGGAGGATGTCATGGCGGTCGGGGACACAAGGTTCGATGTTGGCTTCCTCTCCGTCGCAGGAGTCAGCGTTGCCCTGAACCCTCCCACTGAAGACCTCGAAACGATCTGCAAGGTAGTTAACTTCATAATAAGCGATCTTGGAGATATAGAGGGCATATTGAGCATTTTAGGTTAAAAATTAAAAAATATGCAAACAATAGGCTACAATGAGGCGATAAATAAAAAAAGGGTTTAAAAAAGCTATTTTTACTTCTTCTTTTTAGCAGCTCCCTTCTTTGCCTTCGCTTTCGGTTTCTTAGCTGCCTTCTTAGCTTTAGGTTTCGCTGGCTTCTTCTTAGCTGCCTTCTTCGGTTTTGGTGCAGGTGCCTCTGCAGGTGGAGCCGCGGCCGGAGCAGCTTGTGGAGCCGCGGCCGGAGCAGCTTGTGGAGCCGCGGCCGGAGCAGCTTGTGCTGGTTTCGCAGCCTCTGAGGAACCGCATGGTGCCTCCGTCGACATCTTTTTCACAATAACTATTGAGTTCTAATCATATATATTTGTTTTCTTCTAACACAATTTACAACCGGCTCTCAAACGTGCAATTCTCGTGCGCTAGGCGTTCCTCCTCGACTTTACAGCCTCAAGTATCAGCGAGGCCGCCAGCTCAAAGCCAGTTTTTGAGGTGTTTATCACGAGGTCGTAGAGCCTGAGATCCGTCCAGCTGGTCTTGAACAACTCCGCAACCTTCTCCTGCCTCTCACGGTCAGATTTATCGACCTCGCGCGCCGCCTCATCCCTAGAAATGCCGCGCCTACCTGCTAGGAACTCTATCCTCTCCTCCCTGTCCCTGAAAAGGAAAACCTTCAGGTCCGAAGGTATGTCCAAAACCAGTAATGCCGACCTGCCCTCAAGCACAATGCCACCCTTTGAAACAACGTCCCTGGACATGCTCAAAAGTACGGAGTCTATATCGACCTCACCAGACCTGATGTCTTCCGAGAGCTCCTCAAAGCTCTCTCGGAACTGAGCGACCAGCTCTCTCAACAGCCCCTCGGTGTTCTGGACTTCAAGCCCTAGTTGCCTCGACACCAACTTCGCCACTTCGGTACATCCAGAGCCGAGCTGGCCCGCTATGAGTATAGTGGGCCTCCTAGCGCTCACAAAACTTCACCTGAGCTATCCCGCCTGTTAAACCGATATAACTATTTCGCTCGGCTACTTTTCAGCGCTCTTCCTATACAATGACCTCAACCACCTGTGCAAAAACAAGAGTATCAGGAGCGCGTAGAAGGGCCAGAGCAGGGGGTGGAGGAGCAAATGGGACCAATTGTAAGAAGCGAAAAGTTCGACATCTTGGTCTACCTTAAGCGTTACTACACGGTATCTGTTGCCGCCGTACTCTATCCACGAAAGGGTATATATGTTCCCTAGGCTGTCGGAAATCTGGAGGTCCAGCGCCACAGTTACCGTAGAGCCCCTCCTAAGCTCTATCGTAAGCGGTCCTGAGGAATTCACAGTCAACTGCCTGCCATCAAGCCATGAGCTCGTACCGTTCAAGTAGACGCGCGATGAGACATTTGGAGGCAACCCGTCTACGCGAATTCTGAGAATCACAACATCGCCGCCAGTGGGTTGCGGGCTGCCCAAGATTGGCGTGATGATCAGAGCTATCTGAAGCAACGAGACCAAAGGTATCGTCCTCATCATGTTCGGGATGTCACCTTGCCTATTTAAGGGCTAGGTTTGACCATTTTTCATACCAGTGACCACATCTCCAAGCTGGACATCCTCAGGATGGCGTTCACCCTCAGATTCATATGTTCCCTGTCAACCCAGCCCCTCAGCAAGACCACATCTCCGTCCTTAAGGGGCACGTCAGCCCTTATGGAGGCCGGAACCAATGTGTACCCGGTTTCGAGCAAGAAAGCGGTGACAAATCCGGATGTCTGCACACCCGCCTGGGTTGTAAGCCCGGTCCTGGGGGATATGCCCTCCCCGAGTCCGGTGATGACATGTGAAACTATTCCCTTAACAACCCCGACGAACCACTCACCGGATATGCCAGGCAGGTCGAGGACTTTCTGGTAGTCCAAGGGCAGGAGTGGCTCGGGCCTGAAGGCCAGAAGCCTTTCGAGATTGTTTGAGGGGTTCGGCCTAAGCTCGGAAGACGGAATTATGACCTTTAACGAAGACCTCTTGTAAGGTAAGCCAAGGGAGTGCCTTATGGCGAACGAGGCCATCGAAAGCGTCAAGTTTGGCAGGAGACCGCCCATTGTGGTCTCCTCTGCCCTCAGGAGCTGGTGCAGTTGCTCATCCGCTGGCTCGACTTCCAAGAACCCGGCCACCTGCCCTCTAAGGGCATTAAGGTCCAGCGCATCCTCCAACTTGCCCGGAAGTATCAACAGCTCAGCCGCCATCTGGCCCCTTGTCGGAAAGTCCTCGTGTTCCGCCTTCACAAATATCGTCAACTTATCACTCCTTTCAACCGAGAACACGACTGAACCGATCATCTATACGACATTTCATTTATCCCAGCATAAAAGCGTTGCAGAGCAACTGTTTTTAAATGACATATGTGAACCGAGGTCGATGGGCTACATCGTAAAGCACAGAAGGGAGGGGAACAGGGGTAGGTTTTCGGTCGAGGTCGAGGGCGAGGAGGCAGAGCTGGAGTACGATATATCAGATGGCGTTGTTGTGGCATACCACACCTACACTCCGCCCAAGCTGAGGGGCAGAGGAATAGCCGCGGATATGGCCAGGACCTTGGTCGATATGGCGATTCGTGAGGGGTTCAAGATAAAACCGTTGTGCAGTTACGTAGCCAGGTATCTGGAAGAGCATGAGGAGCTCTCTGGGCTCCTTGCCAAATAGCGGTAGAGGCTCAGATAAAGAGGTCCCTCTCGGTCGGGCGTCTTAATGACCTGGCGCCCTCGTTACCTCTCTTGTATTTATATCCCCTGACGATCGCGCCTATGACACCCTCCGATGAGCTACCTGTAACCAACTCCGAGGCGGCCGCCAGCTCATCGACGATCGCAATGCGCTTCACCCTTAGAACCCTGCCGAATAGGTCGCGCTTGCCGCGTAGGTCGTTGATAGGTTTTATTCCAGAGCACCCCATCGCGAAGTTGACCTCGCCTATCCTGAATGGCCTTCCAAGAGTATCCGTTAGCACGACCGCTACGTTATAACCCCTTGATTTGAACTCCTTTCTGATCTTCTTGGCGATGGCATCGGGGTTCCTAGGCGCTATCACAACCCATTCGTCGCTCCCCACGTTCGAGCGGTCCACTTGCGAGTTCGCGCTGACCAGCCCGGTTTTGGCCAACGTTATGAGCCTCCCTCCCTCCATCCTGACAATTTCCTCCGCCTCCCTGAGTATTACCTCCACAAGCTCAGCGTTCCTTCCGAGCCTCTCTGCGATCGACATCGCAACCGCGCTCGGCTTAACGTCAGCAAGCCTGACCATCAGGCCAAGCGCCTTCGAGACCGCGGTGTGCGATAAGATCACTATATCACGGTCGCGTATCTTGAACTTGGATTTCCTTGCCTCTCTGATCACTATGTCGACAAGGTCATCGCCTCTTCTTATCGCTCCATCGTACTTGATTCCGTGGATTGACACTTTGCCAGTGATCGGCATTCTGAAGTTCACCACTCTTCCTCTAATATTCTCTCGGCCAGCCTAAGGTCTGCCCTGCTCCTCACCCTCAGGAGTGCTCCGAGTTGCGGGTCTAGCGCCTTGAGGGCATTTGGATTCAACACCATCGACTTCCTTATGCCATCCGGTACCTCGCGCAGTTCTAAGCGCTTGCCGCTGGACATCTCGTAGAGAGCCGGAGCGCATCCGCTGTTTCTATATGCGGCCATTAACAAATCTATTGTTCCCTTCCTGTCCCTCAGGAAGACCGCATCCCTACCCTCCACCAGCTGCAGGAGGAGCAAAACCAAGTCAGCAGTTACAAGTGGTGCATCCGCTGGCACCACAACGGTCACGTCTGAACCGATTTCTAACGCTGCACTCACCAACGATGCAGCTTCCCAGCCTCTGTTTTTGGCTCTGACAAGCTTGCAACGCGCCGTCAAGTCTGGCAGAGCCTCTATAACCCCATTGACTCTGGGTCCCTCGGTCGCCACTATTGCTATCTCGTCTACCACACGTTCAACTTCGCGGAAAACGCGTCTTATAATGGCCTCCCCGTCCAGTTCATACAGCTCTGGCTGTTCTGTGATCCCTAGTGGTGGTTGCTGGATAGCTAAAGCTCCTAGGGTTCTTTGCATCTTACCTCACGGCCTTTTCCCTCATGAAGGTGACTACCCGGTCTGCCACATCAGTATCTGCTACTCTCTGAAGCCCAATGAAGTCCGGCTGAGAATTCACCTCCAGTAAGTACTCCCTGCCATCTCTGTCCTCCGCGATGTCGACTCCGGCGATTTCACATCCCAGAGCGACCGAAGCTTTGATGGCGAGCTCCTTTTGCTCCTCGGTGAGCTTCAGGGGGCTCGGCTCACCACCTCTGCTCAGGTTCGTGGCAACACTACCAGACCTTCTCGCCATCCCAGCAACTACCTCCTCCCCGACAACAAATGCCCTTATGTCGTAATCTGAACCCCTGACGAAACGCTGGCAAATGACCGGCAGCTCCACAGCGCTTGTCTCGGCTAGGTTTGACAGGTACTTCACACCTCTGCCCCTAGATCCACAAGCCGGCTTCAATATCGCTCTCTCACCCAGCAGGTTGCAAGAGTTCCTAATTACTTCTAGGTCTCTCGAGGCTATAGTCCTAGGTATAGGCAAACCCGCCTCAGCCATCTTGGCGTACGCCAGAACCTTATTGCAGGTGTTTATGTACGCTTCGGGTTTGTTCACTACGTTCGCTCTGCTTGCTCGGAATATCTCTAGGATGCTGATGTTGAACATGAACTCTGATACAGTGGGTTTGCCGAGAGGTCTCGCCAGGCATACGTCGTACGCCCTTGTGATATCTTTTCCATCAACTATCAACCTCACATCGTCATCAGCACGTACTAACAGCCTTCTGAGGTCGATCACATCCGTATCTACATCTCTCCTCTCAGCAGCATAACGCACAGATGTCACGAAGTGGCTATTTGGCTTCATGGTGAGTATCGATAGTCTCATCTCACGAAAATCACACAAACCTTGCTTAAAAACAGTTTCTCGCTACCGGCTAGATTCGCCGGATGCCAACACCATCTATGCCACCAAGAGAAAAAACAATAAATATCCAGCTGCTCACATCTCTAGGCATGGATGTAAAAGTGGGAAAGGTCATCCACTTCTACACCAAAATAAGCGTCGCGGTCGTCGAGCTTACCGATGGTGATCTGGAAGTAGGTGACGATATTCGAATAACAGGAGCTACTACCGACATAAGACAGAAGGTGGAATCCATGCAGATAGAAGGTGTTAACATACCGAAGGCTAGCAAAGGCCAAAAGATAGGACTCAAGGTCTCGGCGAGGGTCAGGGAAGGCGACAATGTCTGGAAGGTTGTTGAGGGCTAGGTACCTTCCTCTCTTGAGCTCGGCTTGATAGCTAGATAGGTCGTCAGAACAGCGTTGAATAGCAACGCGACCGATATCACGGTTACTACGGTTTTAACGCCAGAGTATATGTCGGTATTTTCATAGAATGGCAAGTAAAAGAACCACATGTATATCACAAAAAGTATCGAGAAGATGCCGCTAGCCAAGAAAAACTTGTTCAAGTTCGCTGGATTTGTGGTGCATTTAAGCATTTAAAAGGTTTTAACGCTGGCTATCATTCTCATTCTATTAACCTCGAACCCAAAACCTTCGATAAAACTGCTGTCACTTTAAAGCGATACTCGAACGAAAGTGCCGCGACAATCTGCCAAATGCCTCAGGAAGATCGCAAGGAGAGGACTTCGTGAGAATGTGGAATATAAAGGAACTAAGCTGATTATCTCGAGAATGTCGCTCAAATCGTCACTACAAATGGTCTAAAGATAGTAAGTGCTAGGGAAACATAGTAACTTGAAGCTGGGGGCGAGACTTTCGGCTCACTTTCGAACTGGCGGCTTCACTTGTGCTCTCGCAATCTGCGGGTGTCGGCCAGAACTCGCCTGCAGCCCGCCGCCTCTGCGGGGACCTTGCCGTACCGTTCGGCCACCCCAGCCTGTTCTTTAGCTAGAATGACAAACTTTTAAACATTAACGTTCCTCTTTCTCATAGATGTATAGACCTGACGACATGGAAAACTGCTGTCGTCTCTAAACACCAACAATCTATTGATGGGTTAAGCAGGTCGTAGAAACGAAAATCACTAAATTCTCACTTTTGCTAAAACTCTAGCTTAATTGCCGTATGGTATATAGGCTACTCAGGTTCCAGATGTATAGCTTTTCATGTACTCCGTCTGTCTTTCGTTGAGCTTGTCTATGGTAACACCTATGGACTTCAACTTCAACTCCGCTACTTTCATGTCTACATCCTTTGGCACTCTGTAGATCAAGGGTTTGAGTTCCCCAGCGTACTTGATCAAATATTCCACGGAAAGCGCTTGGTTGGAGAAGGACATGTCCATGACCTCAGCCGGATGCCCCTCAGCGCAGACCAGATTCACAAGCCTGCCCTGCGCAAGCAAGTATATCCTTCTGCCATCGCTTAAGGTGTACTCCTCAACGCAATCCCTAATCTGCTTTTTTGAAGTCGACATCTCTTCTAGATCATTGACGTTAATTTCTACGTTGAAGTGTCCAGAGTTTGCCAAAATCACGAGGTCCTTCATCTTCGCGATGTGCTCTCCCCTTATCACGTCTATATTACCAGTAGCCGTTATGAAAATGTCGCCAGCTCTGCATGCCTCGGACATGGGCAGGACCTCAAAGCCGTCCATGAGAGCCTTAAGAGCTCTAATAGGATCGACCTCGGTCACTATGACACGCGCTCCCATACCCCGCGCCCGATTGGCTATACCTCTTCCGCAATGTCCGTACCCCGCGACCACCACCTTCTTTCCAGCCAATAGGGTGTTTGTCGCCCTAACTAATCCATCGATCGTGCTCTGCCCTGTACCGTATACGTTATCGAAGTCCCACTTTGTCTCAGCGTCGTTCACAGCGATTATTGGGTATCTCAACATCCCTTTCCTTTCCATGGACCGCAGCCTAGTTAACCCTGTCGTCGTTTCCTCCGTGCCCCCTATCACATTCGAACCCGCGCCATTTTCATGAATGCGCGTTGTCAGGTCACCTCCATCATCCATACTTATATCTGGATGATAGGATATCACTCTGTCGACAGACCACCAGTACTCCTCCAGGGTTTCTTTGCGCCATGCGAACACCCTAACCCCGTCCTCGACCAGCGCCGCAGCGACATCATCCTGTGTAGAGAGCGGGTTCGAGCCAGCTAGTGCCACATCGGCTCCTCCGGCCATCAGGGTCCTCATTAAAACCGCCGTCTCCTTCGTAACGTGGAGGCAAGCACCAATCCTGATGCCCTCCAAGGGCCTTTCCTTCAGAAACCTGCTCCTTATTTCGAGGAGTACTGGCATCATGCGTTCTGCCCATTCGATGGCAACCCTCCCACTCTTTGCCAGTGATGTATCTGCAACCTTGTAATCTGCAACCATAGTGATCAGACTCACGTTTCACCTAATAAATTCACCTCTAGAGTCATGTAGAGGCTTAACAAGGCAGAAAGAGATGAGCCAAACTGATTTAATATCTCTGTATTGCTGCCGTTTTTGTACACCGGCTGGCAAATTCATGATTTTTACTACTTGTGTTTTTGCTACGTAGCCAATATGCTAACGAGCTTGTAGACCTCGGTGTCAATCGGTTTACATTTCTCCCAGCCCCTAGTTATGTGACACCAGTGCAACTTTCCGTCCTTTATACCCAACATCTCTGCTTTACATCCGTCCAACATCCTCTCAACAGCTTTGAAGCCGAAGATGCTAGCCAACTTCCTCGAGATGGCAGTAGGCGTCCCACCCCTCTGTATATAACCCAAGCGCGACGTCCTGACCTCAAAACCACTTTTCTCGGCTATGCGTTCCGCGATAGCCTGCATGTCCCCAGCACCCTCTGCCATAACTACTATGCTGGAAGTTTTGCCTCTGCGATAAAAACCCCTAAGTTCCTCGCAAATCGCATCCAAGTCGTACTTTACTTCAGGTATAAGAACGAACTCAGAGCCAGAAGCAAGACCGACCTCTAAGGCCAGAAAGCCTCTTCTTCTGCCCATGACCTCCACTAGGAAAACCCTGTCGAGAGACATGGCGGTGTCCCGTATCTTGTCTATGGCTTCAACGGCCGTGTTTACCGCGGTGTCAAAGCCTATCGTCGTGTCTGTCTCCGAAACGTCGTTGTCAATCGTGGCCGGTATCCCCACCACCGGAACACCGCTCTCCTTATGTATCTCCCAAGCACCTCTCAAAGAGCCATCTCCGCCGATTACCACAAGGCCGTCGATCTTATTCTCAACCAAGTTCCTAGCAGCCTCCTCTAACCCCTCTTTGGTCTTTATCTCCTCGCAACGTGACGTCTTGAGAATGGTTCCGCCTCTGTAGATTATCCCGCTCACCGAGCGTACCTCCAACTCCCTGAACCTGTTCTCAATGAGGCCTGCATATCCCCTTTCTATGCCATAGATCTCCATTCCGTTGTAGATGGACGCCCTAACCACAGCCCTTATACACGGATTCATGCCAGGGGCATCGCCACCGCTCGTGACAACAGCCAATCTCTTCATACAGACCGACCTACCTATCCTCCTAAAGATCAAGTAGATATTAATTATCCGCATCCGCAGAGAATTACGTTAAGGGAAACAGAACCCGTCCCAGCCACAAGATCTATACTTCGGGACTCAGAAATTCCTCAGGGGAGATTTCTTATCTCCTCGTGAAGCTCAGATAAGAATGTTTGTAGCTTTAGATCCCCGTCCTCTATCAACTTCATCTTCCTCTCAAGTTCTCGTGTTGTCTCCTCCGATACGTACTGGGCATAGTTCTTTTGTAGGTATTCGTTAACGGCCTCGCCAAGTTCTGTGGATATGAGCCTCCCGTTGACCTCGAATGCATACCTCCTCTTGAGTATCGTCTCAACCAACTTGGAGTACGTGCTCGGCCTTCCGATCCCCCTGTTTCTCATCTGGGAGATCAAATCCCCCTCTGTGAACAACCAAGCCTTTGGCATCTTCCTAGTTCTTACCTGCACTACAGCGTACTCCCCAGCGGCGATCCTCTTCTCAAGTCTTCCGCTTACTAATCTCATGAATCCGTCCTCGGTAATCCCTATCCTCCTTTCCTGAACAGTCTCAAACCCCATCAAACTTATCCTTATCCTTTGTACTCTAGTCCAAGCAGATGTCATCTGGCTTGCCACGAAACGTTTGAATATGAGGTCGTAAAGTCTGATTTCGTCTCTGCTCAGCCTCGCTTGAACGTTCAGCTTGCCGGATTTGAGGGCTTCCAACAACTCCTCAGTGTCCAAAGGTCGTGTGGCCCTTATCGCCTCATGTGCTCCTGCCTCTCCTCCCAATCTGCCTCTGTAGTAATCAGGACCAAATTTTTTCTCTATGTAGGTTCTGGCTATCGCTAAGCCATAGGGGGAAACTCTTGTAGAGTCAGTACGATGGTAAGATATGAGACCAAGTTCGAATAGCCTTTGGGCAGTTCTCATTGTGAGCCATGAGGGCATCCTGAGCTGGAAGGACGCGTCTCTTAGCATGCTGTCGGTGGTGTATGGTGGGGGTGGGATGACTTCAACTTCGCGTTCTCCTAGTTCTTCGATAACGGCTCTTGCACCCTTCGCACTCTTAGCGAATGACTTTATGTCCTCTATTTCTTTTTCGCTTACCCTTAGCTGGACGCCGTTCTCTAGCGTTATGAACGCATAAGTCAGCTTCTCCTTATTCTCCTTCGTCCTGTTGACGATCCAGTTCAGTATTGGTGATTGTGCCCTGCCAGCGGACAACGTCTTTTTGTAGAACCTTTTCCAGAGCCTTCTGCTGAGTTCAAACCCAACCCATCTATCCTCGACTCTCCTGGATATCTGCGCATCTACCAAGTTGAGGGATATGTCACGTGGGGACTTGATGGCTTCCTCAAACGCGTATCTAGTTATCTCATGGAACTCGGCTCTGGATATGTTAGGGTTGAAGGGCTTCAGCATCACATAAAGATCCCAAGCTATCTTCTCACCTTCGGAATCTGGATCAGTAGCTATGAAAATACAGTCGGACACGAGCGCAGATTGCCTTATAACGTTAACTACATCACCCTTATCTACGAAGTCCAGGCTTCCGCACGACGGGCATCTGGCCAAGGAGTTGAACTGGCTTCCACATCTTTTGCATCTTCTTATGAACGAGTAAACCGGAATATAACCATCTCCCTTAGAGATCATTACCCCGTGAAATCCCTCTGTTAAAGAGAGGTCGGTTACATGCCCACCGGTAGCGATGACCTCCAACAGCAGGTTTCCTCCGAAGGCAATGTTCTTGTAAACGCTACCCGTCCTCCTGCTATATGCTCCGCTGAAGAAGCTCGAGATCGTCCTTGCCTTAGTAGGCGACTCCACTAAAACCAAAACCTGTTTAAAATCGCCGGAATTGAAATCAGAGGTTTTCTCATCTTTCTGGTGCGCCTTTTTCAAAAGATCTAAAACGACATCCTTGTTCCAAGGACTGATGATTATATCACAATCGCCTCTTAGAGACTCTTCAAGCCTCTTTAAGGCAACCCCGTCGTCAGCCAGCACTATGCTTAAACCTATCTGGCAGCATTCGTCACTAAAGCTTGAAGCCAAGCTACTTATCTCCAGATACCTTCTTATGTCGGGCATCTTTGTCGCCTTTTCATCAAGCTGTGCTAGGGGCACTCCGATGAACACGACATATTTCGCGTGAATCTGTTGGTGATCCGAGAGAGGGGGTAGTACGTCCCCCTCCTCCGTTATGTAAAGAATCACAAACTTATCATCTCTCATTAAAGGTTGAAGTTGAAAACCCCTAGAACTAAAAACCACCGCCGAAAGTTCTTGTATATGGGCGTTGTTTGGAACCGCTATAATTCCTTTCGAGCCAAGGGCATCTATCACCTCAGCTAGTGCGCTGTTTAAACCCTCCTCGCCCGTTACGGTTACGTAAAAGTCCTTAATCCGTCTAAGAGGGCTGTAAACCTTTATCCTATTTAGTCTCTTCTTTCCCAGCATTGACGGGGTTCCGACGGGCACATAGGAATCCGCCGCGATGATCAGCGTCTGCGGGCCAACAATTTTCTTAAAAATGCCCCTAAGTTTCGATTTTAACAAAAATGCCTCGTCTACGAAGACGAGCCCTGGACTCTCCTCCATGTCGAGCTCATTACTTCCAGATATGTTGATCAAGCGCACGCGGTTTAACTGTTCTTCCGATGTAAGTCGGCGTTCTCTTACAACATTGGACAAAATTCTCCTCAATCTCGCCGACTCTGCTTCATTGGTCAAGATCAGCGCGCTCTTGCCTTGCCTTATCGATGCAAACGCAGACATCACGAAGCCAAAAGTGGTCTTGCCGCTTCTGTAAGGTGCAACTATGTGAAGGCTCTCGCCAAGCAGATGCCTCTTGGCCCATGTCATCTGCATCGATGTAGGTTCTGATCCACAGATTGCCGAGAACAATTTCCTAAAATCCTCAACCTCTAACCTATAGGACGTAATTGTCGAATAGGAATCCACTCCTTTCTGCTCGTAGCTCCTCGAACCGTTTTCGAGACACTTTTGGCATACGCGCCCCTCCTGTAGCAAATCGTCTGTTATCAAACCCTTACACAGGGGACATAGCGATTCGAATGCTGCTCTCAGCGTACTCCACCCTCTCCAACCGAACCCACAGAACCACCGTGATTAGCTTAAATAGTTTAGTTCTCTTCTTCACTCGAAGACATGTCTGGATATGACTTTGTGGTTGGCGGCGGTAACCGTGTTAAAGTGGCTCGCGGTAGCTTTACGGTGACCACAGAGAACACCATCCAAGCGTTGGATGTGACCGATCGCGTTATAGACTTCATATCCGAGGTTAAGATTAAGGATGGTGTTGTGCTCTGCTTTAACAGGCACTCCACAGCCCCCGTCATAATCTGCAACAAGCGTGAGGATGTGGCCAACGATGTCCTAGCCATACTCTGCAAGTTGGTATCGGGTGACTTAATTAGAGAACTGAACATAAAGAGAGAATCCAATGCTATGAGGGCGTATTTCGGGGCATCGATTTTCGGGGTATCATTGTGTTTACCTTTAACAGATTCAAGGTTAGCCATCGGCGAGTGGCAAGCAGTTTACCTTTTGGAGTTGAATGGCCCAAGAGAGAGGGAAATCTCCCTCTTGGCAATAGGCTCCGAATAGTTTTTCTTTCTTCCTCACGTTTTCCATAGAGCACCGCTCCCGCGAAAGACGGACAAATGGCGAACGAAACTTGGAAGCTTCATGCGAAAAGCGTGGGAGAAGGATGTTACTTCAAGATCTCCCCTGTCTCCAAGTACCATAGGTATAAGTCCAGCTCACCCATAGGCATGCTTAGGGAAAGGGAAAGTGGTCTCATCTCATCTTCTAAAGTGATGTACTCTTTTCTGTTCTTGGGCCTTTCGAGGCTTCTGAACACACCGTATTTAAACAGAATCCTCAACACATGTACATCGAGTATGGCTACGTCTAGCTCTCCGATGTTTCTTAGGAAATGACTAGATTCCTTGTAAGCCATACCTAGTATGTTTCTGGCTAACCAGTCTCTTTTCTCGACCACGCTGCTAAAATCAGAAAGGATTTCTCTAATTTCGTAGAACTTTCTGGCGTTAACTATATACTTAGCCTTCAAGTTGTAAAACCTGCAACCCAAAGACCTAAGTTTTCTTGAAAGCCTTCCCTCCTCCATATTTAGAAAAGAGGCAGCTCCGAGCTCACGCTGGGCTGCTATCCCGACCCTCGCGCGCGAATTCGCAGTAAGGATGCAAAAACAAAGCTCCGAGAACACCTCTTCATCGGTGCCATATTTTCCTAGAGCTTTGAAGCTCTCTACCCTATCCTTAACCCGTAGACCTACGTCAGTCTTTTTGAGAGAGTTTATGATGTTCTTCAACTTTAGCGGTGTGGGCATAAGGCGTCAACTCGCTTCCTCAAGAGTTTATGGTAGGTAAATGGCATCAGAGATCGATAATTACGCGCGCTCACTGAGAGAGATCAAGCAATGGATGAACAATTCTTAATATCTCTCCTCCTCCTCATAGGGCCAAACGGAGGCGGGGTCACGTCTGGCCTCCTCGAACTTCCTCAGAATTCTCCTGATCTCCCTTTCATGCCTAAGTTTAGATGAGACGACAACTCCTAGGAAGCTGAAAATCAGCGCCACTATGTAGACGATCCAGAATATTGAGGCAGAATCAAATTGTCTTATAAGGTCTTTCAGAAATTCAAATCCGATGGACATTCAAGTGTTCTAAAAACAACACCTCTATATATCTTTTTCTAGTAATTGAACACCTTACAGCTAGGGTTTATCTTTATATCCTGAAGTGAAGTAGTAGTGATGTTGTCACCGGTCGTAGCGCACATACTGATAATAACTGATGTGGGCACTGAGCACGAAGTCGCAAAGGAGTTAAGAAAGATGCCCGGCGTCACGGAAGTGGGTGTAACCTACGGTGAGTACGATCTAATAGTCAAGATAGTCGCGGACAATATGGCCGTTCTAGACAAGATAGTTACAGACATCAGGAGGCATCCTAACATAATAAAGACATCAACGCTTTTCTGGGCTACTTAAATCAAATCAGGCCGCCAATCCTGACGGAGGCAACCGCCCTTTCCCAACCATCCTTATCTGGAACTTGAAACGAGGGTTGCTCTGTGCTTTCGAATCCTTTCAAGACGATCGTTATGGTGGGCTTGCTAAAGGTCCCTGCCTTTTCTACCTTGACTTGGTTTATGCTACTTAGTTTTATATCAAACAATATTACCGAACGTCTCTTACGTAAACCGCCTACAATGCCCTCGAAGAAAAACCTCTTTGTGGTCAAGACCAAAGTGCCGCGCACTTCAGGCCCTAGCTTCGAATGGCCCCCTATGTAGTTAGCCGAACTCTCGTAGACGAGCTTTTCCTCAGGCTCCAGAAACCTGGGCATAACAGTATCCGTTAAGTGGGTGTACGTTTTATATAAAGTTGATAGTTCAGTTTATTCGTGGAGAAAAATCAACTTGCGGTAAACAATCTTGATGATGCCGGTTTTGGCCCCAACAAGAACTAAAGGAAAAATCCGCGTCAGCTTTTCGGGCAAAAACCATTAAAAATCTTCATTTTTTACTGATCATGTCCGTGCTCGTGAACCTCCTCTTCCAGCTGAGCCTCCGTCAGGACTTTACGTAATCTCTCAGAAGGCTTATCGATACGGCCTGAAGCATACAACAGTAACTCCGTGAAAAGATTCTCCGGAAGTAGTCCTACCACTCTGTACATTTCGTTTATTACCGTCTTTGGTACTCCCATAACTTTGTACCTCGACGCAAGTTCCGGAAACTCAATAGCCTCTATGATATCTGCGGATATCTTATCGTTAGCCAATGATGCTTGATGTGCCATAAGTGACATCCTAGGGCAGTAAGGGCATGTCGGGGTTACGAAAACTCGTATGTACAGATCTCTATCTACTTTTTCTATTTCCCTTAACGACATCTCCGAAATTCTAGGTTTGTTTGATGAGATGCTCACTAAATCTTCTACATAGGTTGCAAACTCGTGACCCGAGGGCATCCCATACCACCTGATCCTGTAATTGTTATTTCTGACGATGAGCGTAGCTGGCACAAGCCTTACATTGAGCTCTTCGGCCATGCTCCTCTCCTTATCAAACTCGTATGCCTCCAACCTTATCTTTTCACTCAAAGAGGCAACCTCTTTGGCTATCTCCACAGTCTCTTTGCAGTATCTGCAATCTTCAGACTTATAGAACACCAATAACCTCACCTCGGCATCCAGTTCTTGATGGAAGCGCTCCCTCAGATACTCTTTGTCCTCATCACTCAGAAGCGACAATTCAACCGAGTTGACGTAGGTTAACGACCTTATAAAACTTACATCAACTGAACCCTGTTTGCTGGATGAAGTACTTAGATGACGGGCAAAGATTTTTAACTATGCAACTCACGCACCTCGGATTTCTGGCTTTGCAAATCTCTCTGCCGAATTGTATTAGTGCCAGATGTCCTGAAGCTCTCTTACCTTTCGCGATCAGAGTTTGAAGCTTTTGTTGCACCTCTTCATAGGTATCTTTAGGTTTCGCTATACCGAGCCTTCTGGATATTCTGAATATGTGCGTATCTATAGGGATCACATCAGAACCTTTAGCGAAGGCTAGGAACACATCGGCCGTCTTAGGCCCTATGCCCCCAATGGAAGTAAGCTCTTTTTTCACGAGCTCGTCTGGTAATTTGATGATGCTTTTGACATCGCCATCGTACTTTCTTAAAATATATCGCGAGACGTCTTTTATTCTCTTTGCCTTTTGTCTTTGTAGACCTGCTATCTTGATCATCTTGGCTATATTCTCAACCCTTGTTGACGCGAGTTTCCTAGGAGTTGTGCCATATCTCTTGAGCACCTCCATCGCTCTGAAAGTGTTTGTGTCGTTAGTATTCTGTGAGATTATGGTAGCAATGAGTATTTCAAATGGATTGTAACGCGGTCTTTCCGGCAATCTTGTCGCGAAGCGGTTTAAGACCCTCTTGATTGCCACCCTCAGCTTTGTATTTTTTCGCATCTGGCACCATTAGGTTTTTTTGGAGGATTTCAACATTTACAACCGTTTTTACCTTGAAGATTATTATCATTTTAACGAATTAGCCTTTTCCTTAAAGCTATGTATGAGAGATATCCTGATGTGGATGTTAAAGTTCCAGCAACCACATTAAGAATACAGATCAGAATGTTAGTCTGCTCCGGAAACAGGAAACTGTTTGCAAAGAACATAACAACAGTCCTGGAGACAACTCCGGATGGAATTGAAAGCCACGAGCCCTTCCTCCTGTTTATAAATAGGCTCATGCCAAGAGCGGTGGAAAACTCAGCCAAAGATTTCATGAAAGCTGAGAGGGGTGCGCCCCTCATCGAAACAGAGAGGAATAGCGCAAAGGAAGCGAAAAAGGCCGAGCTTATTCCAAAGAGCGAGGTGGCTATACCGATCGGCAACCCGCTCAGATCAAATTTCAATGTAGGTTGAGGTGGAAACACGATTTTTAATCTTAAGATCGCGAATGAGTAGTCTATAACGAACGCCAAGGCTGACAAAAGAGATGTTCCGGCTAAGAACCTCGTCTTCGAGGGCTTTAAAAGCATGGCTGTCGGAGCCTTTCGGGGTTATTAACGTTTTTTACTTATTGCCGAAAAAAGTCATATAACTCCTAAAAACATTGTTGGTGTGTAAAATGGAAGAAAAGATCGAACTGAAAGCCGTGAGCATAAAACCTCCAGAGGGTGTTCAGTTGATACTTGGGCAGTCCCACTTCATAAAAACGGTGGAAGACCTATACGAGACGCTCATAACATCGTCCCCGAGCATAAAGTTTGGTGTCGCTTTCTGCGAATCCAGTGGTCCAGCTCTCGTCAGGTTCGACGGTAACGACGAGGAGCTCATAAGGGCAGCCGTGGAGTATGCGTATACGGTAGCGGCCGGGCACTTTTTTGTCGTAACGCTGAAGAACTCCTATCCAATAAATGTCCTAAACAGGATTAAAATGCTTGACGAGGTGGCTAATATATTCTGCGCAACAGGTAATTCCGTAAAAGTCATATTGGCCGAGACGGAACAGGGCAGGGGTGTTTTGGGTGTCGTCGATGGCATATCGTCAAAGGGAGTGGAAGATCACAAAGAGAAAGAAAAGCGGCTAAAATTCCTTAGGGACATAGGTTACAAGAGATGACATGATGTCTCGTGGCTTTAATCTCTTCAAATGAGCTTAAACAACATCTCCGCGTTACTCGAGGTGATCTCGGCTACCTCTTCTAGGGTACACGATTTTATCAAGGCCACCTCAGCTGCAGCTATGCGGACGTTCTGTGGAACATTTCGCTGAGCTGGATAAGGGGATAGGACAGGGGAATCCGACTCGAGGAGCATCCTCTCAAGGGGGATCAGCTTAGCTAATTTCCTCTTCTGCTCAGACCTCACTATCGACGGAGGAATGCTGAAGTAGAACCCTGCCTCGAGCCCCTGCCTGACGCTTGTTTCGTTGCCGTCAAATGCGTGCAACACCACTCTACTGCTTCCCCACTCCCTGAGCATCTTTACAGCGTACTTTCCAGCACTTCTCGAGTGTACTATTAGCGGGAGTTCAAGTCTTTCTGCGATTTCAAAGAACTCTCTGAACCTTTTGGCCATCAAAGCCCTCTTCTCTTCATCTCTTACCCAGTAATAGTCCAACCCGACCTCACCGATGCCCACTATTCCCTTCCAAGGGTTCTCCAACCAAAGTGTGACTTGTCTGTAATCCTCCTCGTCGAGGTTCGTGCAGTTAAAGCCAACAGAGACGTAGATCAACCCTTCGTGTTTTATGCTCATGTCAATAGCCCTTTGAATCTCGTTGTAACTTTGTGTACTCTCTATTATGCAAAATACACCTGACCTACTGGCCTCTTCTATAACCTGTTCTCTATCTGAGTCAAAAGCCGAATCGAGCAAGTGACAATGAATATCTGCGAACCTCATCGAAAATGATCACCTGCTGATTTGTTCTCGCAGTAATACGCCATCCTGCGAATGGAAGAAAAGAACCTAGTACTGCATCCCACAAACACTCTAAAGAGCTTAGGAACATAGCCATCGCCGAAAGCCGCAGAACGATAAAAGTAGTAAATCACCTGGAGCACCAACTTTCCTTCACAACAATATTCATAAATGATATCCTTCGCTAAAAATCTTGAGCCTCTTTATCGCATTCAAGCGTTCTCTATCTCCGATCTTAGACCTATTTATGGCATCCTCAAGGATTTTCGATACTTCCTCCATACGCCTCCTGTTCACCGGATATGGCACGCCATCCTTACCTCCGAAGGCGAAGCTGAACTTTATGGGGTCGGTGTGGGATACCCTCTCACCAAACACTATTTCCGCAACCATCGATAATGCTCTTAGTGTCGAGGGCCCAATGCCCCTTATCTCGACAAGATGCTCAAACTCTCTGGGTTTTACAGAATATGCCTCTTTTAACGCCTTCCAGTTTACAACCCTCTGGTGCACGACAGCATATCTAGGTACCTTCGAGCCGTCAATCCACGCTCTGAGCGACATGTCTTTGCTTTTGTAGATCGACCTGACAAATCTCTCCACGGTCTCAACCTTTTCACAAGCCAAATCCACACAAACTTTCCTCGCGTCCTCGCTCGCTCGAGATGTCAAATCGATCACATAATCCATAACCCTCTCGCCTACGACTCCAGTGTGAGGTTCGACCACGAAGCTCGTCGTCCTCTTATCCAGCCAGTGGTACCTCCTTGCCGTAGCGAGACTCTCATTCATACCTTGTTGAACGACAGCCCACTTACCCTGTTTGGTCACAAAAATAGTGTGGTGGTATATGTTGTGGCCGTCTTGCAAAACGGCATTGTCCACTTTCGCTGTCATGTATGAAGCCCTCTTTAAAGAATCGACATCGATGTTGTCATATCCCGGTATCTTCGCAAGCTCGTGAAGCATGTCAGGGACTCTCTTAGAAGATCTTCCCTTGCCTCCTAAGACCCTGACGCCCACATCCCTTTGCTCTAAAGCCTCGCGGATAGCTCCCGTCGTAACTGTGGTAGAGCCACTGCTATCCCAGTCATAACCAAGCACGTTAGAAAAAGACTGAAACCAAATGGGGTCAGACACGTTCTGCAGGAGATGGTCCTCGCCATGTTCGATCACGATCGCTTCTGCGATGGCCCCTGCTAGTCTCACCATTCTGCTGAATAGCCATGGAGGTGCTCTGCCGCCGTGGAGATATAGGTCGAACGTCCCAGAGGCTTCCAAACTTTTAGATACGCCACGCTTCTGGAAAAGATAAACTTTTTGTCACAAACTTATCTAAGGTTGTATTACAAGCTCATTAAGGTCCCATGCTCATAAGTCTTTTTAGCTGTCAACGAGCGCGCGCTGAGTAATTACGTTCATCAAGGTTATTCTTATCCTGTTTGATGTCCTAAATCTTTTTGTACTCAAGTAGAGAAATTTTTTAGTAAAGTTTAAATACATGTCCTATAGAGCTAAGCGCAATATGGTCAAGACGACTTTAAGCAAAATGTACGTAGTTAAGCGCAAGGCCGTCAACGGACGTAGTTACGCCGCGTATTTCCTGTACTTGCCGAGCAAGCTCACGAATGACTCTGCCTTTCCCTTCAAACCATCAGAAAGGGTGCGCCTAACTGTCAAGGGACGCCAAATGATCGTGGAAGCCGTCAAGAGACCGACCAAAACACCTAAAGGGAAGTAAAAGGTTATAGCCTAAATCAGGGACTCAAAGAGCGCAGGAGGACTCAACGGTGTCCGAGCAGTACTCAGCAAAGGGAGGAATTCAGGAGGAAGAACTGCAAGAGGAGTCGGAGATACCCCCACTCAAGAAAACATTTCGGAGAATTTTTCTGACCATAATTAACCCCAAGAAGGCGATGGCATACATCAGCTTTGATCCAGACTTGTTGATAATACCCATAATACTATCGATGATAGCCCTTTTCTCCTTTCTTCACCCAATAGCATTCTTATCAAGGTTGGTTATACCGGAGGACATCATCCTTAAGGTCCCACCTTCAGCTAACCAAAATACTACACAGCTCATAACCTTCGGTGAGTTTAAGGCAGAGCTCCAAAAGATGTACATTGCGTCAAATATAATGTTTTATATGTTATCGGTTGCTTTGTCCTTCGCGCTGTTATATGCTCTTTCAAAAGTTTTCGTCCTGTTGAAGTGGGGCGAAGATGGTCAGTATAAGGCAACGCTTTCGGGTGTTTTTTACGCCAGTTCCGTGAGCGTCTTGTTGGGCTTCTTATGGCTTGGACTTGTCTTGGCGACGCCAGCAATATCCATAGAGGTACGAAGAGTAGGCAACGAAAGCTACATAAGGTGGTTCAACGAAAGCATAGTGGAGGCAACTCCTGCGTCCGTCTTGGAATACTTCGGAGTGGCATCCAATCAAAGCAGAAGTCAGGTAGTAGATGCGGTCATACGCTGGTTTCTTCCCTATTTCTCAAAAATATGGCAATCCTTCATATTCGTGTTCCTAGAAAAGTACAACCATGACCTTTCTCTTGCGAAATCTCTTATGGTAGTGGTTCTCCAGCAGTTGATAATGTGGTTCGTATTCGGTCTGTAATTTCACTTCAACCTGCTTTCGAACCCAGTGAAACTCGAGTACAGCATTAGCATTTGTTCAAGCTCTCTCATGAATCCCGAGCTTATATGGTAAGCCCTGTTTCTTTTCTCAACCATCCCTGCTCCGATGAGTCCGTGAGCCATGTTGTAAAACTGTCCGACGCTTATGTTTCTTCTCATCGTCCAGTTCTTCCAAGAGCTCGTAGGGAGACCTTGAGGCTCGCTTTCTAACAACATCCGACAAAACTCCCTCGCCTCGTTAGCTAACTCTGGGCTTCTCCAGAATATCCGTTGAAAGAGCTCATCTAGCGTAATTGCCACTCTGCCACCCTTCAGCATGAGCGTAGTCCTCCTCGTCGCCTTGTCCCTCGTCCTCCTTCTACGGACCATAGGACTCCAAGACCTCAGAGGCTGGATAAAAGAAGTGTGAGGCATGTTTTTAGAAGTGTTGAATATTGACCGAATACCTGAGAATCAGAGGGCGGCGTTGCTCTCCGGCTTCTCTGGATGTTCCTGAATAAGAGGGCTAGGACCGTGCCTACCGATGCAATGATCAAAATTATGGAAATCGTCACGAAGAGCTGACTTCCTACTAACTCAAGATCTGCATCGCCAAAATTACCATACCTGTCCTCTGCCGTTACGTGCACCGTATATGTTCCTGATGGGTCCAAAGGTGACGTGACCAGCGTCATGACCCACTCTCTATCTTTTCCGTAACTGAAAACGAGAGGTCTCAAGTATGAATTTACCTTTATTGTGGCAGATACATTGCCCTCCTCCAGCTCAGTGTTGTCTCGGTAGAAGACCTTGCCGCTGATGATTACTTGCTCAAATCCCACCTGGAAGTCGTACTTGCTCGCACTGAAATTCAATCTCAAGTTAGCTGGTATCAGGCTCAAATTGAAATAGTAGCTCCCTTCATTTCCATAGGCATCGAAGGCGGTCACATTTGCTAGGTATAGACCCAGAGGGGCGTCCGCGGGAAACTTAAAACCGCTGGCTGTCCACATCAACTCACCACTCGCTGGATTTTTAACCGGGACCATTTTCCACTCGAAGCTGGCGTTATCGGAAGGGTTATACAATAATAACGAGACGTTGTCGCCTTCACTGAGACTCTCTCCCGACGGATACCTTACTTGAAACTTTAACTCCACAGGTTGCGTCCTCTGGATTTCCGGAGGAAGATCTCCCTTAGGAGTCAAATCTAGCTTGGCGCTTGACACAAAAAACCATGTCGAGTAGTCAGCTATATTTCCGTAATCGTCTGTGCCGTTGATCAGGAGTACTAAACGGCCAAGGGCCTCATTTTTACGTATCGTGAACGAACCAACCCAGCTTGAAGTCGAGTTGTCGTATTTTAGATTCAAAACACTACTTTCGTATGGGGAGACGAAAATAGCTCTAAAACTACCTGAATCGACACTTCGCCTCTCCGTGTATAACACCACGGCCGATATGTTCAATACCACCGTCCGTTCGTAACTACCTCCTCTTTCGACCCCGCTCAGATTAACCTTCAGGTAACCCGCCATAACTACTATTGACACCCCACTCTTGCCGCTATTTCCGTAAGGGTCGCAAAATTCGACCTCTACCGTATAGTTGCCGAGTGCCAGGTTCTCAGGTAGCAGGTACGAATAGGCCCAAGATTTCAGCAAGATATCATAACTCATGGACCTCTTTAGCAATATAGCGTGAGTTTCATTTTTGAGCGTTAGAAGCACCGTATTGCTCGGGCTGTAGGGTACCGAGCTTCCATTTTCGTAAGTCCCGCTTACTGTTACTTTGAGATCTTGAAGTCTGTCATATACCTCAGAATCAGTTGTGATCTTCACGTTGATTATAGCGCCTTTGGGCGTAAATTCCAAGCGGTCCTCAAATCTTCTGTTCTTGAGGTCATACGTGCTCATACCTTCTATCCTTAGCTCGTATGTTCC